>VFQO010007456.1_pt1 | contig 40977 bp, 67 predicted proteins | sample 3512331 | NCBI WGS metagenome assembly VFQO01 (sample SAMN10412371, study PRJNA504923) | tailings metagenome | isolation source: Replicate 3 from Balatoc abandoned mine | place: Philippines: Itogon, Benguet | collected 2017-08-28 | reverse complement strand
GCTTTGCTGGGCGTTCAAGCTGCGAGACTTCAACCTGCAGTGCCCCACACGGCTGCTGGCCTGCAGTTAGAAACCGGCGCTGCCGCTGGCAGGCAGCCTCCTTCTGTTGGGCTGCTCATTCAGGAGCCTTCCTTTCCCTCCATTGCTTTTGACATGCAGGCCACCCACCTCGATCAGATCTTGCTCAACGGCAACAACATTGCGGTGCTGGTCCCCGGCGGCCGGCCAGAGGGCAGCGAGTAGCAGCCTGCGCATCAACCTCTTATTGGCACACTCTGCACTGTTCGGCGCCCTGACACACCTCTCGCTCTCTGTTGCTTTCGTTGACCGCTCCCTGCTCTTCTCACTTGACTCGTCGCTGCCGCCGCCACTCCCAACCGACCTGTAAGGCTGGCCTGGAGGTGCCAATCAGTCCTGATCCATGCGTGGGTCTGTGACAGGACGTTCACAGTTCAATCCAGCAGCTGTTGGGCAGCACAGCCGAACGCGCGCTCCCTCTGTGCCGCCGTGCCCGCTGGTGCCGTCGGCAACCCATGTGGGGGACCGTGGCGCCCGCCGCGGCATTCCATGATCCACCGATCGCGCTTTTCTTGAGTTCAGGCTGCCCAGCGGGGCCTGAAAGCGAGCAAGGCAGCAGCTGGTGACTTGTCCATCGCAGGAGACGCCGCTGCAGCTCGAGGGCGGGTGATCACAGGACTAGGTCGATGTCCTGAGTGGCCAGAAGACGCAGCTGCTGAACAGCACGAGCGGCTGGGGGCAGGCCGCCTCCCGCCTTCCATAGTGAGCCGGGACGCTGGGAAGCGATCGTAGTGCGCATCACATCGCGCCGATCGCCCAGCCGCCATCACCCCACCTGCCGCCGCCGACCCACCGCCACCGCTGCCGCTTGCTGCTGCCGCAGGCTTGAGCCGTGCAGCCTTGCCAGCGGCGCGATGCAGCACGCGGGCCAGCCCCTGACGCGCACGCTGGACCCTGGCTGCACGCTGTTCTCGGGCGCCGAGATCCGCGTGGTAAGCGGCTGCTGGAGCGGCGGCCAGAAGCACAGACATGCAGCCACCTCGCTGTGCTGTGCCCAGCCTCTGCCTGCCCCTTGGCTGCCACTCGGACAACAGACAACATGCCAGCAGTTGAACCTCCGGAAGGAATCCCGTCTGTGCTTGTTCTGCCGCAGGTGCTGCTGCCGGTGGGGGAGGCGCCTGAAGCGGTGTTCCAGCGCTATGCCTCGCTCATCGTGCGCCACCGCCAGGTCGGCTGATGCGACTGTGCTTGAACTAATATAAGGCTACGCCAGTGGCTTGAAGAAACGATGCGCTTGTTTCAGGTGCAGCAGTCTGCAGGGCTTCGCTTGCACTGGCGCCCTGCGTCCTGACCGATTGACTCCAGCTGCCGCCCTCTGATCCGCACTGGTGCAGGGTGGAGCTGCAGAATGTGCGGTCCTTCTACAGGAGGCCCCTGTTTTGCCTTCCGTGCTGCGCATGATGCTGACGCCGCTTACTTATTCCAGCTTGCCTCCTGATGCACTTTGTGTTGCAGGTGGAGCTGCAGAACGTGCGCTCCTTCTACAAGGAGGCCCAGAAGTCGCCCTTCAAGTTCTTCCCCTGGAAGACCGGCAACATGCACTTCAAGTTCCTGCCGGTGAGTTATAATACAAAGCAGCCGCTCCTGGGCAGCTCTGCGCTGCACTGCTGTTGCTCACCTGCATAATTACTCCTCCATGCCGCACCGCAGGAGGACGCCGCGCTGCAGCCGTCTCCGCTGGCTCCGCTGCACAACCACCGGCGTGTGCTGGGCGTCATTGGTGTCATGCACTGCCCGCATGTGGAGGATGTGGCAAAGGCCTATGCCCAGTTTGAGCAGCGCTGCAAGTGAGTGTGTGATGGCTTTGCTGCTGCTGTGCATTGGGTGCTGCAGCGCATAGCAAACTTGGGCTGCTGCCCAAATTCCAGCTGTGTCGGTAGTTCATGCTCGGATAAACAGCGCTGCAGTTGAGCTAGCCTCTGCTGCCGTCCATGGTGTGCTTGATCGCTGATATTTCCCCTTCATGCCTGTGTGCACCGTACCTTGCAGGGCCTTCCCGGATGCCTTCACGGTGCGCTGCTTCGCATTCGAGCCCAGCGATGAGCAGATAGCAGAGGACCGCAAGCGGGCGGGCAACTTCATCATGTTTCCACCGGGTAAGCTTTTGATAGCAGCTTATGTCCTGACCCATAATGGCCATTCAAGACTTTGTGGCGCAAGCGAGAGATGCCATTTCGCATCCAATTTGCTTCCTGCAGGCGACTGGGAGCAGCTGGACAACCACGCAGAAGTTGTTATGCACGATTTTGCGGCCTGCCTGCTGGCGGAGCTGGAGCGCTGGATGCTCAACGCTTCCCCTGCGATGGTGGACCTGGCCACCCTGGCAAGTGATGGCTGCCTTGGGGAAGGGATGCTTCCTCTAGGGTTGAGGTTTGAATGAATCTGATATCTGAGTGCTGAATGCTCAACGCTGCGCCTGCCATGGTCGACCTGGTGCGGATGTGGATTCGGCGGCTTGGCATTTTGGTTGGCTGCAGCTGGATGTATCAATAGGTCTGCTTCGGCTCGAGCATCATCTACCCTCCTTGCCGTTCCGGTTTATTTTGCAGGTGGACTCCCCTGAATTTACGGGGGCGGGCGGCGCGCTGGAGGCGGTGCAGACGCGGCTGTACAGCGATGAGGTGCGCTGGCTGCATTTGGGTAGCAAGTGGGTATTGAAGTTGCCAGAATAAACAAGATGCTACGGGCCCAGGGGGGGGGCACACACCTGCGGTTGAAGCCGTAACATGGAACCTCTGTGACACACATGGGTTGAGCACTGCATGCGCCATCTCTCCTGCAGGACGAGGAAGCGCTGCGGGCGGCTGCTGAACTCAACTGGACCACTTTTGTTTCCTTTGCGCTTGCTCCCCCTTATTCCTCACCTGCAGGAGCTCAAGACCAAGAAGCGCTACGGGCGGCTGCAAAAGGCGATGGGTGGCACGCCATTTAGCACTATATTTTCTGTGCTTGCTCCCCCTGTTCCTCACCTGCAGGAGCTCAAGACGAATAAGCGGTACGGCCGGCTGCAAAAGGCGATGATTGATTGATCCTGACCTAGAACTCAACAACATTGCTGGCTGTTTGCTCCTCGTTTGCTTCCATGCAGGAGCTCAAGACCAAGAAGCGGTACGGCCGGCTGCAAAAGGCGATGGGCGACTACTGCCTGCTGGCCGGCAGCCCGCTGGATGCCCAGGACCACTACTCAACAGGTGCGGATGTTTCATTGTAAAAACAGCGAGTAAGTCAAGGGCAGGAAGACACACACAACTACTGCCCGCTGGACGCCCAGGACCACTACTCAACAGGTGCAGATGGTTGCATGATCAGTACTCAGTTCAGCAGGCGCTGTGCAGGCCCGCCGACCTGCCTGCTGGTGCAGGGCAGTGCTGACGCTGCCATTTGAACAGATCCACAACGCTGCATCACTGGTGCCCTACCTCTGAATGCCCCCTGTCTGCAGCCGCGGAGCTGGGCAGGACCGCTCAGGACTGGGTTTACCTGGCAGCAGCGGTGAGTGTGCAGCCATACCAAACACTTTGCTTGAGCCTCAATCAGCTGTTTCCCCGGGGCAGTTGCCGTGGTCTGAAATTTCGCTTTCGACAAGGTCTTTTCTGAGCGCTGTGCTGTGCTGACGGCACAAATGCCAATCCATCTTGCACCTGCAGCTGGAGGGCTATGCTGCCGCCAAAGCGCTGAACGCCGCCATCACCAACGGCGGCTTTGCAATCAACCAGAGCAGGTGGGCTGCTTGGCTGCCGGCCTGTCGCACACGGGCCCTCTTTGTGTGCCTGCTGAGCCCCAGTGCTGCCGCTGCGGGCACTGTGCTCAAGATGGACAGCAGTGACAACCTGCTTTTACTATACAGCGCTGTAGGCGCTTTAAGCGTATACCATGCTTATTAATGTTGCAATGCCCCGCAGTGTGTTCAATGATGAGGAGCAGTGGCGCATGCCGGGTATTCCACCAACACAGCTTGTTATCAACGCCCATTCACTGACTATCCCTTCCGCAGTGTGTTCAACGACGAGGAGCAGTGGCACGCTGTCCCCTTTACCATCCTATCAACTTCATTACACTGCATGATCATCCGTTTGCAGTGTGTTCAATGATGAGGAGCAGTGGCGCACGCCGCGGCGAGAGACGCCGCCAGCAGACGCCGACCCAGACGGCAACCTGTCAGGTGGGTTCAGCTGGGTTCACTGAGGCCGTGTGAATCAGACAGGCTGCAGAGGTGGGTGACTCAAACACGGCTGAGCTTGTTGTGCATGCACTGTTGCGCCCAGGCACACACCTGTGCGACTCACCCCACCTTCCCATGCACCCGGTGTCCTGACCTGCAGAGGCGTCCCGCAGCAGCAGCGCATTTGGCGGGGCACAGTTCTGGGGCGCGCTGCGCAGCGAAGACAAACTAGAGGGCGAAGTGCGGGGGCTGTTCGCAGGTGCGCGCTTGCTGGCACAATGTATTGAGGGCACATTATCAAGTGTGGGACGCCTGCAGGCAAACCACTGCCAGTTTTTCACAAGTGCACACGTGCCCCTGCCTGCATCATTTGTCTGCTGCAGAGGCGAAAGCCAGCTACCGGCGGCGCGGCGGGCAGCCGCTGCTGGTCGAAAACGACTTGAAGCTGGCGCGCTTCCTTGCGGGGCTGCACGTGAGTGCAGATTTTTTTGGCAGCAGTTGCATTTATTGGGTGTCGTCACCTGCTGCTAGTTGAGAGCGATCTCAAGCTGGCGCACTTCCTGGCGGGGCTGCATGTGAGTGAAGGAGCTGGCAGGCATTCGTTTCATTCATCAGCTGTTGCCGCCTGCTGCTGGCCTGCATGTGAGCGGTTTGTCACATTGGGATGGGTGAAGTGCCATCTCTTGTGGAGAAATTGGCACCAAGAAATCCACCCGCTGCAGGGCTCTTACAGGCAGCAGGAAGTGACACAAACTGGTCGGCCAGCTGCACTGGCCCACACACGCGTGCCCTTTCACAACATGCTCATTTGTTTCCCACCCAATGCAGGCGCGAAGTGAGCGAGCTGATTTAGCCAGGCACAGACCCCAGATGCTGCAACCAACCATGTTTCAACTGCCATCCAACCACTGCAGGCCTCCGGCGCGCGGCGCGAAGTGAGCGAACTGGTCAGCCAGCTGCAGCTGGCCGCAGAGGCGCTGCCACTGCCGGAGGACCGCCTGCTTACCTTTGTGGAGGGGGCGCAGGTAAGCTGTTGTGCATTGTGCGCCGCTCATTGCTGGTTGTGCGCCGCTCATGGACGAGTTGTGCGCCGCTCATGGGCGAGTTGTGCGCCGCTCATGGCGGCCCTGGGAACGCATTCCTCAACAAAGCGCTTTGAGCCTGCATGTGTCCGCCTCTGAGACCGCATTCATCTAGGCTGCTAACCTGCATGCGTCTGGTGGATTCCTGCCGCAGGCGCTGGGCTTGGTGGGATCCACTCGCAAGCGCGTGCTGCTGCTGTGGCAGGTGTGCTACTCTTGTGTGCTGGTGCGAACAGGTGCACTGGCATTAGGTGGTTTGTCATGCTAATGCTGTGCAGTGTTGACTGAGCCAGATGTGGTGATGATAGATGCTGGGACCCACAGTGTTCTTCTTTTCTTGCAGGCCGTGGAGCTGTCCAAGTTCCTGGGCTTCCCCAACGCTCGCACGCTGGAGGTGGCACGGTGCGCATTGCCATTGAACCATCAAACTGCCTTGGCATGGGTGGATGTCAAGCTTGCCTGCTGCTGCCAAGGCACGCCACACTGTTGCATGCGCCTTACCGCCTGCCTCTGAGCTTACTTATGCCAAGCTTGCCTTCCTTTGCAATCGCAGCAAGGCGCTCAAGCCGCCAGACGACCCTCAAGAGCCGGAACCAGAGCTGGATGGAGCCTGCTATGATCACCCCCGCTCACTTTGTCGCACCTCCTGCTTTCTTTTCGCAAATGCAGCAAGGCGCTGGAGCCGCCAGACGACCCCCAGGAGCCAGAACCGGAGCCGGATGGGGCGTGGGAGAAGCGGCGGCCGCTGTCCCAGTCCGCAGTGCCACGCTCCTGGCCGCAGGTAATGGGTGGGGGAGGGGCTGAGGTGTGTTGGTTGGTTTATCTTTGGCCGCAAGGGGGCTGTCGCAGTCCGCAGTGCCGCGCTCCTGGCCGCAGGTACGAAGGGGCAGACAGCGTGGTAAGCAAGGATCCGTGTGTGCGGGCAGCGTATGTGATTTTGCAACCTTGCCATGGCTGCACACTGGTCGCATGATGAACGGCAGAGGAGCCATTGCAGCTGCTGCCCACCCCCTTGCAGGTTAGGGCGGGCTGCCTGGAGGCCGTGCTTGGCCTGGCCATCTATGCCAAGCAGCACGCAGACGTGTGGGATGCAGCGGCAGCTCTGCTGCGAGAGCACAGCGGGGAGCTCAGCTCGCACCGCATGCAGGTGGGTGGGCTGTGCACGCTGTGCTGTGCATGCTGTGGTTGGCATGATGTGGCGCCGGGTCTTCACATGCTAGGCGCTGCGGGGTGCACCACGAAAGAGGCATGTGGCACAATGCAAGTGTTTCCAGGGGATTCCCCTTTTGTTCATGTGTGCAACCCCTCAATCAATTTCCTTCCTGCATGCAGTCCCGGCTGGAGAACCTGCTGCTGGTAGCCTGTGCAAAACGGAACAGCGGTGGAATATGTACCGACTAATGTATGTCCCTCGACCTCTTCATTTGCAGTCCCTGCTGGAGAACCTGCTGGCCGCCGCGAGCCAGATGGCCCCAGCCGACAAGTGAGTGAACGCAGCAAGGGAGCCCAGCTTTGCCTGCAGCCGCAGATGTTGCTTGTGGCCTACACAATCCTGCAGCACATGACTGACTGCCTCCCCAGCGTGCCAACAGTCACTGCCGCCGCTCCTGCTCTTCCAATCCCCACAGAGCCCGCCCCGGGCCGGGACCGCCCCCGCTGCTCTTCTTTCTGGCGCCACGCCCGCCGCCGCTGCCGCAGCGGCCTGTGCACTTCAGTGTAGGCCTGCGGCGACCGGGGCGCAGCGCGCTGACCGGGCGCCAGGGCAGCGGTCCTTTCCTGTACGACCCCTTCAGCGCCAAGCGAGAGCAGGTGTGTGTTTGAGATGCTGGAGGCAAATCCCATGGCCTGCAATACGGTGGTTTGCGCTGCAGTTTGGTTTGCCTGCAAGCATGCCCCTTCGCAGTATGATGCCATTGCTAATGCAGACATCACTGTTTTGACCCGTCAGCTGACCTACCAAGCTGACACGCCAAGCCGACCCCTTCATGCAGGCGGCCGCCAAAAGCCAGGCAGCTGCCACTGGTCCCGTGGAGTGGGTGTGTGGCGAGGTGGCGAGCGTGGAGGTTGAAGTCAGCAACCCGGCGGCGGTGGGCATGCGGGTAAGCAAGCAATTGCGTGTGGTGTGATTGTGATAAGCAGAGGTCTGCAGCCCTGCGATGGTGTGCATGCGACTAGGCAGGCAGGGAGCCACACTGCAATGCATGTGCATTTAGGAGAACTGGTGGCGAGAGAACGTTTTTTTCCACATAGGATGTGGCTCGTCTGGGCTTGCCGACTGAACTGCGATATGTCCTGTATTTTCTTGTGCAGATTGACAAGCTGGTCCTGGAGGCCACCTACCTGGGGGATGCATCCATGGCTCCTAAGGAGTACATGACCATAACCTCCACCACACAGGTGATTGCCTGGGCCGGTCGAGCAAGTTGGCCTGTTGAGCACATCTGCTTCACTCAGCTGCGCACTCAGCTTCGGATCTGTATGTCATGCGCTTCTAGCGCTGGCATATCCAGCCTAGTGCTGCTCTACTCGCCTCCCTCTTGCATCCCCTTCTTCCCAGGCTGCCTGGAAGCCGCGGCCGGTGAGCCTCAACATCCCAGCCGGCACCCAGCCCGTGCGCATCGTGCTGGAGGGCACGCCGCTGCTCAAGGGCATGCTGGTGCTCACCGGCTGCAGGTAGGAAGCTATAAATGCGTGGTCTCACCTTATGAATGTGGTAACTTTTTCAGCCTGCTGAAGGGCATGCTGGTGCTCACCGGCTGGGGGTGGGTGCTTATGGGCTTCGGACACACTGCCGCTGGATTGCTTCGCCTGCTGCAAGCGAGTCTAAGAAACTGCTGGTTTGCTGGCTTACTGTCGCCGTTTCGTTTCCCAGCAGCTGCGGACAAGCGAGGTTGAGCACTTGGGGGTGTGTCTTTGTTGTAAGCCTGCACCTCACCCACCCAAATACACCGCGTTTCGTGTTGCCCACCTTGCCCCTTCACAGGCTGACTTCCTTCGGCGGTGTTAGCTGGTTCCAGCCCTGGAGCAAGCCGGCACCCAGCCTGGTGCAGCAGCTGGGATACTCCCGCCGCAGGGACGGCGGCGAGCTCAGCGGTACCGGCGGCACCGGCAGCAGCGGCATCGGCGGCGGGGGCAGCGAGGTGGTGGCTGCGCCAGAGGCTCGTGTGGTGGTGGTTGAGCCGCTGCCACTCGTGCAGCTCAGCTTGCAGCCGGGGGATGGCCCTGCCGGAGGCGCTCAAGAGGCGCCAGATGGCCTGGGCATGCTGCCTGCAACAGCCGGCGGCAGCGGCGATGCAGCCACCGCAGCGGCGGCAGGGGGCGGCGCGGCGGCAGCGGCAGCAGGCACAGCAGCGGGTGCCCGGCAGCTGCGCCTGCTGCAGGGGCAGGTGTACACAGCGCAGCTGACGGTGACCAACACCAGCAAGGCGCCTGTGGGCTGGGCCAGCATCAACATCCGGTGCGGAGGGGGTGTTTGGAGCTTGGGTTTGGAAGCTGTGGGGTTGGTGTGCTTGGATTGATGCTCGAACTGGGCATGTGTTTGGCTGTGAACACTGCCTGCTGTTCCCACCTCACCTGCCTGTTGATCTGAATCTGCCTGTCCTGCTCGCCTGCCTGTCTGCCCTGCTTTTGCAGGCAGAAGGACCCGAGCAGCCGGCTGGTCGTTGCAGCCGACGGCGCCGCGCTGCAGGACCAAATGCCGCTGATGGCGGGCCAGTCCTGCAGGTGCGCTTCTTTTCGGTATTGCGATCTGTGCATTTTGTCGAGCTGTGCATGGTGGGACAGGTGTGCCTGGCTGCATGCTGACTTGCAGTTTGCACCGGCACTGTTGTTCACCATCCCACCCAGGTAACCTGATTACCAGACCTCCCCTCTGCTCTGTACCTTCCCCACCATGCAGCATCCCTGTGACATTTGCCGTAGGCGTGCGCTCCTCGCACGCACCCGAAGAAGTGTTTTCAGCCGAAATCTGCCTGGAGTACGTTTCGCGCGAAGCAGCCGGCCCGCTGCTCTCAGTAGATAGCCCGGTGGCCACTCCCGGCGGCAGCAACCAGGCAGTGCTGGGGCGGCACGCTGTGCTGCCAGTGGAAGTGCACGTGCAGCCGTCGCTGCAGGTGGCGGCAGTGCAGTTCCGAGAGATTTACCTGCCGGCTGGCGCAGCGGTGGGTGCAGAAGCCAATGGGTCCGCCGGGCTGGGCGCGGCGGCAAGCACAGCAGGCGCAGCAGGCACGGCAGAGGTCGCAGCAGGTGCAGCAGAGGGTAGCAGCAGCAGCGGCGGCGGCAGTGGGGACCTGGCTGAGGGTGCCGCTGCTGAGGGCGGCACCCTGAGCAGCAGCAGCAGCAGCACCGTGTTTGAGCAGCGATGCGTGATGGAGGTGTCAGTTGCCAACCGCGGGCGATGGCCTCTGCAGGTGGGCAGCTGATGCGCAGTGGCTGGCTTGAAGGGTTGTGCAAGCTCTTCACCAGTGCAACTGATGCAAGCTTCCAAGCCGTGTGTATGCGGCTGCTGATGGTCGTACTTCTTGCCACGAGGCGCTTCCCGCCCTGCCTGCTGGCCACCTGCACTGCTGATTGGCTACTCTTTCCACAACACAACCCATGCAGGTGTGGCTGGGGCGGGCGATCCCTGACCCAACCCACCTGGCAGCCGCAGCAGAGCGAGACCTGCTCCTGCCGCCGCAGCTGCCGCCAGCAGCAGAGGGCCTGCCTGCCAGCGGCCTGCTGGCGCCCGGCCGCCGCTGCACCGTGGCTTACATTTTGGATGACGCTACCTGCAGCAGCAGCAACGGTAGCCAGGCCAGCAGCGGTGTTCTGGGCGCAGCAGCAGGCGGCGGCGGTGCGCCGGCGGCCAGGCTGGCTGCATCCTTTGAGGAGCAGCAGCGGCAGGAGTGTGCAGAGCGGCTGTGCAGGGCGGTGGCCCTGTTCTATCGGGTGGATGCAGAGGACGCCGGCATTGCAGGTGCGGGCATATTTTGTGTGGAGTGGATGGCATGCGTGGTATGTGTGCTGTGCGTGCTGTTGTCGAGGGATGCGAGGCAGCGGCTGGCTTGCATGCCTTGCAACGTGGCTTGTACATTTGCAGATGCCGGCCAGCCATTCCTGCCCTGCCATCGCCCGCTCTTCCTCGCTCTCCACATTTGCACTCTCCTGCTCCTTTGCCCTCCACTTGACCAGATGCTGCGCTGGGCACTGCGCCCCTGGTGCATGGGGAGGTTTTCAACGGCCTCACCTACCGCAGCCTGGCGCTGCTGCAGCCCTGCGCCATCACAGTCCGGCTGTCGGCGGAGCCCCTGCCCTTTGGTGCAGCTGTGGGCAGCGGCAGCACTGGCCCAGGCGATCAGCAGCAGGCGGCGGCGGCGCTGCAGCTGATGGAAGCCCCTGAGGCCGAGCAGCAGCAGCAGGTGGCAGCAGCAGCTTACGGCCGCTTCCCAGCGGTGAGCGCAGCACTGGGTCAGCCTGTGTGTGTGACGCTGTCGGTGACCAACCATGGGCGGACGGTGCCTGGTGCCGGCAAGAGCCCACGCAGCAGCACAGTCGACGACGGCAGCGGCAGCGGCGGCGACTTGTCTGCAGCCCAAGCAGCAGCAGCGGCGGATGCACTTGAGCTTCATTTGGACGCGGCAGTGGCCTGCCAGCCTGTGCGTGGCAGTGAGCAGGAAGAGGCAGCGGCGGCAGCTGCCATCCATGAGCTGAGTGCAGTGTGGGCTGGCCAACTGTGGACTGGTCTGCGGCTCACCGTGCCTCCCGGCCAGGCTGTAAGCCAGCGGCTAGGCCTGTGCCTGCTGGCTCCAGGGCTGTACCAAATCGGCCTGCAGCACTGGAAGTGCCGCACCGCGGCGCAGGCAGCGGCGGCGGCGGCGGAGGCAAACAGCGGCGGGCAGCAGCAGCAGCAGCAGCAGCAGCAGCAGTCGAAGAAGAAGAAGAGCAGGGCGCCGCCTGGGCCGCTGCAGAACACAATGGTGGCAGTGCAGCCGTGCTTTGTGCTGGCGGTGGCCGGGCAGTAAGGCTGTTTGGACACAGTGTGCTGCTTCAAGCGGCTGTGCAGATTTCGTGCAGCTAAATTGTGCCATGTAAGCATGCACCGCATCCGCAGTCCCGAGGTGTGCCGCCGACAGAGGCAGAGAACAGGTGGCTTGAGGGCAGGTGTGACCAGGACATGCCCACCACAACAAATGCTCTGCATGCCTGGAAGGCAAAGAGGCACGGGCACAAGGTAACCGGTTGAGACATCCATGGCCGCATGATAATGCAAAAGCTTGACCCGGCTGCAGCCGATCAACTCTAACACTAAACATTACTCAGCGTCATGCGGACATGTGCACACACATGTGCAGCGCTTGCCACACATGTCGGCGCATGGCATGGCCTGCTCTTGCCCTGACCACAAACACAGCAATCGTGCTGGACGCTCCGCCCTCCGCAACCAACGCCGTCCAAGGGAAATGGGAGCAAGCTGAGCGAGCAGCGGCCTTCCTGGTGACGAAAGTGTGGCAAGCATTCGACCCGGTGGTGCGAGGCACATCCGCCTCAAACACGCAGATATACGCAGTGGCGCCGACCAGCCTGTGCCTCTGCTGCTTGCTCTGAAACACGAACAGGCCGCCCTGCTAGCACTTTGCTGTGCGGCGCTGCCAGGCAGGCCTCCAACCCTTCGCTTGAGCGCCCCCTCAAGATGCAGGCAAGCCGTTGGGTTGCATAGGGAAAGAGCCAGCTTTGGAGGCCGGATGAGTTGAGCCTGCAGCTTGCGACCGCTGCTCCGCCCGGCCGGCGCCGCCTGGCTGCTGAGAGAGCAGATCAAATGGATAAGCTGTTTGCAACCCCAGCTGAGAAATTAATGCACAACAATATTGAACCCCGCCGCAGGGCGATCAGGCCAACTCTGGCGCCGACGACCGCATGATCTTCGCCTTCCTGGCCGGGCTGGCCGCCAACCCGGGGGCTGCCAGCAGTGCTGGCCAGCCTGCAGGCAACGTTGCAGACGGCGCAGCAAATGCTGCAGCTGTGGCTGCTGCAGCAACTGCCGCGGCTGCTCCGTTGGCGGCACCGGTGGCAGAGATGGCGGCGGAACAGCCAGCCCACTGGCAGGCTGCAACAGAGGTTGCTGCGCATGCCCCGCCCCATGCCCCGCCCATGCAGCAAGGGGTGCTGCCCCGCAAACGCGAGGTAGGCTCCATGCTGCTCGACTGCTCGCCACCTTGCTTTGCTTTGTTGCAAGGCACCACCCTGGCTGCGCCTTGAAGACAAGGCAGCTGCGGCCTGGTGGCCGACAGTCTGGTCTGGTTATGCGAGGCCACGTTTCGCGAAGGGCGTCATCAGCATGTGGCACGGTTACGTGTGTGCGCCTTCTAGCGTGAATCATCCGCCACCCCTGCCTTCCACTTCTCGCAGCTGTCTGACTCCGAGCCCGAGGTGGCCCGCATCCGGGCGCAGAGCGCCAGCCGTCCCGGCTCGGAGGTAAGGTGGTTGGTGGGGCTGGTACATATGTGTGGGTATGTTGGTGGCTCACTTGTGGTTGCAAGTTGGTTTTCAGAATTGGGTTGTTTGCCGGTTACAATTGGGTCATGTCTGGCCGTGTGGCTTCATGTGCCCGCATGTGCTCATGCATGGCTGCATGTCTTTCTTGTCCCACAGGCCGCCCCCATGACACACCGCCCGTCCTCGGCCATCGACGTGAGTTTCTCTGGTGTTGCCAAAGTGCACTGCATGGCTGGCTCTTCCCAAGCCTTGTGGAGCCCTGCTTGCGCAGTGCAATCAAAGGGAAAAGGCCGAATAGCACCCATTGCGCTGGCCTCATGAGCTTGCCTGTCCCTTGCAGGTGGCCACTCTGCCTTCGCAGCAGGATGTGGATTTGATGCTGGCGCCCGCGGCTGGTGCGGCCGAGGAGCAGCAGCTGCAAATCATCATCAGCCAGGCGCTGCTAGAGGTCTGCCCCGCGTTGCGCGACCTGTTCTCCGGCAAGGAGCACAGCACCTACGTGGTGCACAAGAACAATGCCAAGGAGCGGTGAATTAGGAGGACATGTGTGTACAGGCGTGTTGACATGGTGGCATGTGTGGGGGAGCTGCATGCCCTGGCACTTGTGCATTCGAGCAACCCTTCTGACTGGCATGTGTGTGCATTTGTAGCTGTGTGGGGGGGGCATGCTTGCATGTGGCTGGGTGTGTGAATACATGCGCAGTATACTCAAATACCGCTGCTTGCCCTCTCCCTCTGCCCCGCACCACAGCATGCAGCCCATGTACTACCTCATCAAGACCGCCAGCGGCGAGTACAAGCTGGAGGTCCTCCCGCAGGAGAACGGCGACTACCGCGTCATGGCGGCCGACTATGTCCCCACCAACATGGGGCTGGGCTTCCTCTGGTGAGCATGGCAGGGGGTTTGCTGGGGGGCGAGGACACAGGTGGTGGTGTTCTAGCGGGGGGTGACTCAAGTGGTGGCGTGTCGTGGGCACTGCACATGTGTGCACGTATGCCACAGCACACCACACCTCCCGCCCTTTTGCAGCGGCCCCGTGTGGGGCTCCATGAAGGAGGTGGGCGGCATCCACTCGCTGGGCAACCCCACCAAGCCTGCCGTGCACATGGCCTACGTGGTGAGTGTGTGAGCATATGCACGTGGGTGTGCTCACATGTGTACGTACGTGTGTGTGGCCTCTTGGGGGACCTGTTGGCACGCGAGCTTGCTTGCTCTGCCCATCTCGCCCTGCTGGACCACAACTGTTGTGTGCCTGACTCAGCTTCGCATGTAAAACACGATCCATGCGCCAGCGTGTGTACACCTGTCGGACATCTGTGAAATGTGCATGCCCTGCCTCCCACCCATCGGCTTGCAGATGGCGCTGCTGAAGATGGCGGGCGCCGGGGGGCTGTTCCGCCGCTGGCTGTTCTACCTGCCGCGGGTGAGCCTTGCAAGCTGAGTATGGTGTAGATGCTTGTGCACATGTGCCGCTGTGGACATTCATGCATGCTGTTTGACCAGCTCCAGCGCCGGTGCGGCAGCTAGCTGTAACCCACCCCTGCCCACGCGGCATGTGTCCCCATGTGCTGCAGGACAAGCTGATGTCAGCTTTCTTCACCATCCCCGGCGGCGGCAAGAGCAACAAGAAGGTGCCCGTGCCTGGCATGGTGGCTGGTGCGAGCGTGGAGGAGAACGAGAAGAACTGCCGCCGCACGCTGTGGGCATGGGCGGTAAGGCACAGGGGTGGTGGGTCTGTGTGCCCATGTGTGCAGGCACATGCAGGCGTGCGCTCGCTCGCATGCGCGGTCATGTGTGCTGCCATGCATTTTCCTTGCGCAAATGTTGCCATGCATGTGATGTGGCATGTGGCATGTGGCATTTGTTTTGGCAGCCCCTCACCTTGCACCCGTACAACCCTCATCGGTTTACAGTTCAACGGAGAGGAGCTGCCGGCAGAGGCGGCCATGGCAGCCATGGGCGGCGCACCCAAGCCGGAGGAGCTGTATGAGGTGGCCCGCAGGATCTTCGACCTGCCCGAGGCGCCGCAGCGCTGAGGAGCGCTGTAGCCGCCAAGCGCAAGGCGGGGGCCGCCCAGCGGCTGCCTCCTGACCGGGGCCGGGGGCACGGGGAGTTGTGCGCACACCTTGCCATAGTCACCAACCTTGCCGTCACGTCATTTTGTTGAAGCTCTTGCCAAGGAGCGCCGGCATTGCCCATGCTTTTTGCTGTTTTTTTCCCCCAGAGTGCCGATGAACATTGCCTTGGTAGATGCAAACGCTGGCAGAGTGCCACCCTGGCAACTCCCTCCTGCAACTCCTGATTTTTGTCTGTGCTTCATATGTTCTCTATGCTGAATTCGAATGTAGATGTGTGATTTGCTTGATCATGCAAGACAAGCATGGTGAAATGAAGGGGGAGTGTCGGGTGGACATGCAGTATAAGCTGAGCAGTATACGCTACATGTATCTGTCTGTTGGGCACTGGGGGAGGTTGTGTGCCTGGCCAGCTTGAGGTGAGCATGCGCATTTAATGCGCACACCTTGTGTGCGCACCAGCTATTACAATGCGCACCAGATTGATGCGCACCAAATGTCAATGCCCATCAAGAAGGTGGTGCGCACACAGAAGATGGGAAGGCATGCGCGCCAGGCACCCTTATTAAACGATGCTCATTGCAAGTCGCACTGAAAGTACACCCCGCGCCACACTCGCTGTCGCGCGTCCAGAAACACTTGCAATGGCGACAGGGAGCAGCAGCGAGCGGGTAGGGACCTGCAGCTGCTTCTGAGTGGCCCCTCGTTTTGACCCGGTCGAGCTTGCACAGGGGGAACGAAATGTCCCAGAAATGTCCCGGGCGGCCTCGGACATTGGGGCACCCGCCTGGTTTTGCACTCTAAACAGCTTGGATGCACCTCCCACTGCATGTACTGCACTTGCACAACCCCACAGTGTGCTGCCCCACTGCAAGAGTCAGGAAAAAAGATATGTCTCAGAAATTTCGGCCAGCTGGACATTCCAGACATTACTGGACATTGGCTCCGGACATTTGGGGAATGTGGGCTGGCTGGCTGCCTGAGGTCACACAGCTTGCAGAACCGTCACTTCTGCAGCCAAAGCAAACTGTCAGACACAAGCTGTGTGAACCCACTTGACTTTCCACTTCTGTGCACCTCCGGCGTGTCCACAATGCGGCTAAAACAAGCTACAGCACACAGTGCCTCAAGGAACAGCTGCCAAATCATGCATGCAACATGTCACCTAGTTCATGCCGCCCAGCTCTGCCGCCATCGCTGTCGCCTGTGCCGCCTGCTCCTCTGCTGACAGCGGCCCCTCCGCAGCCTCCGCAGCTGATTCAGTGCCCACCTCAACCATAATGTAGCGATGGGTTGACCGGTGGATGGGAGGGTGGGTGGCCTTGAACCTCCCATTCTGAGGGTAGCTTGGCTCGATGGCTCATACCCGTCTGTCTTCCCAATGCAGCCAGGTGGCGGCTGCCTCCTTCCCCAAGCTAGCCATCACCAACACCAAGAACGCCAACCTCATCGGCATCCACATGTACGCGGCGGCGGCGGTTGCCTCCATCCCGGGCTGCGTGCAGCTGGCGCAGGTGGGTGGGCTGGCCAGGAATTTGGTCACACTGCACACAAAGGCTGAGGTCATTTATCGATTCCTCGACTCCTCGACCTGTCGAACGGTCAAGTGCAGGCAATGACCCACACACCCAACTTAATATTCCCATCCCATTCCAGCGCATCGTGTACTGGGACACCACCCTCTTCTCGAACGGCCCGGCGGTGCTGCAGCAGCGGGACCTGACGGGGCGCGAGGCACGCTGGAAGCTAGTGGTGAGTGCACGTGCACCCAAGCTGCTAGCATCATCCCGACTACCCATCCGCCCATCCGCCCATCCACCTGTGCACCCATACTCCCCTTCAACCCTCGACCCCTCCTCGTGCTTGCAGTTTGCAAGCGAGCCCCCGGGCATTGACCACCCCATTGAGTTGAAGCGCCTGTGCAGGCATATGTCTGTCGGAGGATTTCTGGTCACTTGCACCCTGGTGCACCCTGGTGGTGGAAAGCTGGCATGAAAGCTGCCAGCTCATTGGCCGCTGTTTGTCAAGTTCGGACAACTGCGCTCACGAGCGTGCCCCATTTTTTCCCTTTTCCCTCCCAAGGCGGCCTTGACTGGCTTGGGCGGCCGGCCACCAGCGCATGGAAAGCGCCCGCCGGCAGGGTGAGCTGCAGCAGCCGCTGCATCGGCGCACACCTTGGGCAGCCGGCTTAGGAGGAAGATAAGGAGGGCGAGCCAGAAGCTTGATCTGGTCGCCAGCAGTTGCTGCAGGCACAGCGCCCTGAGTGTGCCGCCCATCGCCAGTCGGCACAGCATGCTGCGCAGCTGCGCCAGTTGCTGGGTGCCCTGCAGGCTGGCCGCTACCGACTGATGCTGACCGCTTTTGGAAGTGGCACTTCGAGTGCAATGAGTCTGAGCAAGATCCCCTCTTTGGTTTTCATGCGAACCAAGAACCCGTGTTTTGTTTTCCTGTCTGAGCCCATCCCCTGTGAAATCTGTCGTAGAACCCGCAGTGCGCTTCTACTCGTAGAAATGTCTGTGTGTCTGAGCTGCAATACCCCATTCATCTGCTTGTAGCACCATCAACCATGCGGTCGCTCAACAACTAGTTGCTTAAGGGGCCAGGAGGCAGCTGCAAATAGACAGGCATGCTGTGTTGCGTGCGTGATCGGAGAACAAGTGAGCAGTCCGATGTAACCGCTTGCATGGTGCCAGCAGCCGCTGCGTCTGTAGTACTGTACTGGTAGGGTGCCAGGTATACCAGTGATGCTTGGGACAGCAGTGCTGTCAGCCGCTTGCACTGTTACACGCACAGGCTTCCCTGTGGTGGCTTGCTGCGGCGTGCAGGCTGGCAGGCGCCCAACCCTTGGCTGCACCGCCCTCTGACCCAGGCAAGCCGTGTGAATGCAGGGAAAGGGTTGAGAGAGCGGGGGCAGGCCCCCAGGCTCGCAGCGCCATCGGCCGCCCGTCCGCCGCGCGCGCCGCCTGGGTAGCCGAACTGCCGATCAACACTGCTATGCCGTGGCCAGCCATCAAAAGCCGCTGTCGAGCATCTGCGGTTGAAGCACTCTGCATGTCAGCAGCGGCATGGGCAACCATTCGTATGCTCACATGCATCAATGGGTTCTCACTTTCTGCAGGTGGTGGCAATGCAGCGCACAGTTGAGCTGGAGTGCAAAGGCTCCTTCACATGTGCACACGGCGCAGGCGCCGCACCAGCAGTTGACCTAGGCCAGATAAAACTGAAGCTGGAGGTCGGCATGCCCGCTCGTGCGCCTGTGGCGACGGCCGCTGACCGCGCCACAGCAGCCTTTGCCAGCCAGCAGGCGGTAGCTGCGCTTGCGCTCATGGCCCACAACATTGCGGTTGGGGCAGCACCCTGCGCAGCACTCCTGCTGGCAGCAGCGGCACCTGCAGCGCTGCTGCAACAGGCACAGCATGTGCCGGCGGCGGCAGAGGCAGCAGCTGCGGTGGAGGAGGCAGATGACGAGGAGCCCCTGAGTCGGCCGCCTAAGCGGCGCAGGGGCTTGCCGCGGCCAGTAAACCGTGGCCAGCCGGTGCGGCAGAGCCAGCCAATGCAGCAGGCACAGGGGGCATAGCAGGCGCAGCATGGCAGGCAGGAGCACGGATCGCAGGGAGGAGCAGCAGCAGCGGCGGCCGCCGCGGCGGCAGCTGGGGCACCCGGCACATCTGCCGACGCCCGCCGGGCACCACAGGTGCACCCTCCCTCCTGCAGCCAGTCGGCAGTGTGCTGCTGCTGTGCATGCTGTATGCTCCTTCAGCTTGCATGACAGTAAGCGCCACACACAGCTGCAGTTGCCAGACGGTTTGCCCCCCGTACCTCCATTATCCCCACCTGCGCCTCACAGCTCTGCACTGCCTTGTCTGCATTCCTTGCAGGCAGCCACAGCCAAAGATCGCCCGCAAGCGACCCAGCGGCGCCGGCGGACAGCTGGTGCAACATCCGCAGCGGCGGCAGCCGCGCAGGAGGCTGTGCAGGAGGCAGGCGGCCCTGCGGCGCCAGTGCTGGACAGCGCCGCAGCAGCTGCGGCGGCGGCGGGGACTGCTGGGGCAAGCACGGCTGGGGGTGCTGTGGCGGGTGCCCAGCGGCCAACGCAGGTGTGCTGTGTGACATTTAGCTTACAGGGGGATCAGTCGTGCATCATGCAATGCATGATGCTCAGCAAGGGCTGTGTTCCATCAGGTCAAGTAGCCTCTGCTGCAACCGAGTAGACTGGAACTTCATGTTGTCATCCATTTAAATGCCAGCAAATTTGCTGACTTTGCCCTGTCTGGTCTGTTGTTTCATGCAGGCAGCCATGACAGGCGGCCACCTGCGAGCGACTGGGGGGGGCGCTGACAGGCCGAACGGCAGCAGCAGCCTCAGCTCCCGCTGGCGCTGATCCTTAGGAGACATTAAATCAAATGTTCAAGTACCAGCAGCTGGGGCAAACAGTGCCACTGCTGAGTGTGCCGCCCATCAGCCAGTTGCATGCAGCAGCTGTGGCAGCTGCTAGCTAGCAGATGGGCTGCACCTATAGGTGAAGCCCAGCTGTTGCCGTCCTGGCTGCCCATGGCAGCTGCGGCGCCTTGCGCAATTCGCATTGAGTGGATCCGTTTAGTTTTGCATGTCGCACCAACAACCGACCTGTTTTTTCCTGCTTTGAGCAAGATCCCTTATGCTTTCCTGGCCAGTGCTGCCTTCACTGCACCAAGAACCCGCTGTCTGTTTTCCATGCTTGAACACTATCCCATGTTTCCCAAGCCCATCTATCTCCCTGTCGCCTGCGTCTCTCCCCGTCCTGCTTCGTTGGTTCACCGTATGTTGCAGCAAGCACAGTTGTTCCCTCCAGAAACCTGTTTTTCTACTGTGATCAACCAATGCAGCAGTGCCGCCAGAGCACAGATGGGTTGCAGGGACGCAGCCGACAGTGCTGCCGGGCAGCTGCTTTGTCTACACTGTTTTCCACCACACCCTGCTGCCATCCAGCCCTCCTCCATTCCATTTTCGGGTTTACAGTCTGCCTATCCGCAACGGAGCTTGCGATACAGACCTCCTTGTGCCTGCTGCAGCTCAGATCCAAGTGTCAGCATACGAATGCGTGCATGTTTTACACCAGGGTTGTTGTAAGCTTGGCAGTACAGGTGTTGCAAAGGTTATACACGATACAAGGTTACATGGGAGCTTGGAGGGCGCCCCAGACCTTGGAGGACCCAGGAGGACCCAGGAGGACCTAAGAGGACCTCAGTCCGAGCTTGCCAATACGTCTTCTGGTCACCCCGACTCTGCACGCCGCAGGAAATGCATTGAAACGCAGGCGAGGAGCACCCTGGATGAGCAGCGGACGGTTTGGCGGGCAAGTGGCGGCAGCATTGACCGAATGCAGACGTGGCAAATCCGCCTCTAAACGCACAGAAACTCAGCGGCTCCCCCATTCTGCGCTTAAGACGGTCAGCGGCTTGCTGTGGAACAAGCACAGGCTGCCCTGGTGGTGTTTTTTTTTCAGCGGCGCCAGCAAGCTTGCGCCCAACCCTTGGCTGCACCGCCCCGCTTGATACAGGCAAGCCTCGGGGACGCAGATGGGAGCAAGAGAACGCAGGCGCTGGGCGCAGATCGAGACAGAGGCGCCTGCACCGCCCGCCCGCCCTGCCGCCGCGCTCACCGCTCGCCGCTACACAATGCAGCAGCTGGCCATCTGAGACCGATTCGGGCTAGCAGAGGAAGCCTGCCTGTCGGCACATCCCCACAATGTTGTTAACCCTGACCAGTGTTGCGCTGTATGCAGATGGAGACGATGGAGCACCCCATGTCCATCACCTTCACAGTCAGAAGCAGAGCAGCAGCAGCTGATGTGGACCCTGTGAAAGTGGAGGTCAGCGTTCCTTTTGGTGCGTCTGTCGAGGTTGCCATCAACAGCCACGCAGCCATTGGGGCTGGTCCAGCGCCAGCTGCGCCCGAGCCCGGCAACCATGATGAGGCAGCGCCGCTGCACGGCGCAGCAGCCGAGCAAGCAGCAGTGGCAGTGGCGCCAGCAACAGCGCCCGCAGACACAGTGCAGCAAGAGCCCCAGCAGGCAGCTCCAGCTGTTGCTGACCAGCAGCCTCAGGCTGGCATCGAGGCTGCAGAGGGTGCTGCAGCGGCCGAACCCCCACAGGCAGACGCTGCGGCAGCGGCAGCATCAAAAGGCGCCTCAACAGGCGCGGCAGTAGCCGCGACGGCGGCGGCTGCAGCGGTGGCAGGGATGGCGGCTGCTCGTGAGCAACCAACCAACAGTGCCGGAGAGGACGACGGAGCGGGTGTGGCGGTTGCTGCTGCGGCGGCGGCAGCACGAGCGGCGGCGATGATGGCGGTACCAGTGGAGCTGCCTGCAGGCCAGTGGCAAGCGCAAGGTGGGCGCATGCTGCCTGGCTGTTGTCGTTCTGGCTGCGTGGTCACCAGCCCTGCAAGTCGAACAGATATTGACCCGAGGAGCATGAGCAGCTGGTGCGGGCCCCTGCTGGTGCTGTCAGTCCTGCAAGAGACACTGTCTCTCGCAGAATTGCTTTCGCAGTACTCAGAATTGGGCCAGCAACGTTGTCAGGGTCTGAAGGTCTGAACAGGTCTGTGCCTTCTCCTTGGCTTCTCACGTCCTTATCAGTACGCCCACATTAGCGCAGGCAGCGGCGCAGATCACGGCAGGCGACTTTGAGGAGCTCTTCGGGCGGGGTGCTGGCTCTGCCAAGAAGCCGGCCGCCGGCGGCCCCTGCCCAGACGCCAAGCTCCTGGCCTGCTGCCCGGCGGTGGCGGCGGCGTTTGGCAGCCTGGACATCCACCTGCTGGTGCCCCACAAGAACAACCCCAACCCCTGGTGAGCGAGGGATATACATCGATGTGCAGAGAGATTTGGCCCCGTCCGTTGTGGAAGGCACGCGGACACGGGGGGTCCTGATTGCAACAAGCAGTCTCACAGCAGTGCTGCCTGCTGCACAGATGGGAACCCTGTGCCCACCCCTACCAACCTGACTCACCAGCCCATGCCCACCTGCCCTCCTCCCTCAGCATGCGCCCCGCACCCTACAGGAAGGACAGCGGCGAGCCGGCCGTGTTCCCCAGCGAGGACGGCCAGTTCCGCCTGCTGACGGCCGACTTTTCGCAAATAAACCTGATGATGGGCTTCCTGGGGTGAGGATTCGGCTGGGTGGGGAGGTGATGAACCCTATTCACCGCATTGCCCCTCCCCTCGATGTGCAGTTCAGCGGAGAGCCGCTGCCCAGCGAGGAGGCGATGGAGGCGATGGGCGGCGAGCCGACACGCGAAGAGCTGCACGAGCTGGCCAGCAAGATTTGGGGCCTGCCGCCCGCCCAGCGGCAGCAGCAGCAGCAGCAGCAGCAGCAGCAGCAGCAGCAGCAGCAGCAGCAGCAGCAAGGGTAAGCCTCCTGAGGTGATCACCGAGCATGCAGCCACGGCAGGGTCTGGCGCCAAGAGCGTACAGGTTGTGTTTCACGCTTGAGCAACATCCGCTGTTTGCCAGGCCCAGTGCTGGCGCTGTCTTCATTCATGCAACGTGCAATGCTACTTTCAGTCTGCAGCAGCTAAGAGTTGAGCACTCCAACAGCAAGGGGTAGCATGGCACTAGAGCTTGCCGCCGAGTGCCGGCTGTTGCTGCTCTCGCCCCTCCTCTGCGTCTGCCGCTTCCTGTAGGCTGGTGGCGCTGCTGTTGTTGCTTCCATTTGCAGCCGCCACGCCCAATGCCGCTGTCCCGCCTGCTGCTGCTCCTGCCGCTCCAGAGGTGCTTGGGGGCGCAAGCAGGCCGACCAAGCACTTTTGCAGCAGGAACTCATAGTTGACCTGCAAAAAGGTAGGGCAGGGCTTTGCTCAGCACGATGCCATGCAGCCTGAGAGCATCAAACCTGGCAGGTAAGCATTGCCGACGGCAGCAGAAACCAACAGCTAGCACGGGGCTACCTGAGCAATGCCAGGCACCGACATCACAGCAGATTCCAGCCGAGAGACATGAGCAAATCGGCATCTGCATCGAAAAAGTGTGATTCAGCTGAGCCCGCTGCTCACCCAGGAGTGGTACTTGTTGAACAGCGCGGTGCTTTAACGCGTAAGCAATGCATTGCAAGAGCGAGCAGCAGCAATCAATCCCTCACCCAGGCGTGGTACTTGTTGAACAGCGCCGTGCCATCCTTGCCTGCCACTTTGAGCAGCAGCGGCACGCCGCCGGGGTGGAACCGCAGGTAGTGGGTTATGTTGTACACCTGCAGGGAAGGGAAATAATCAGTCGCAGGCTTGCCAGTTAGTTTACTTGTTTGGGGAAACAAGGGTGGAACCACAGATTGTGGGTGATGTTGTACACCTGCGGAGAGGGAAAATCAGTAGCAGCGGGCTTGGCAGTCAGTTCACTCGTATTGGAGCAGAATGCAGCCGGAACGGCACGCGGCAGCTGACCGCAGTTGCCAGCGGCAGCAGGCATGGCTTCGGGAGCAGGTGCGCACAGCACCTCCGCACGCAACGCACATCCGCACCGCAGTTCAAGCCTCCTGCCAGCCAGCCGCACCGCTGTGCAGCACCCACCAGCACCCACCTTGCCCCGTAGCACCGTCCAGCAATCATCTTCGCTTGCGTGCTGCGCCACCTCTTCAAGAGTGATGCCCCGCCGCGGAGGGCCGCCGCCCAGCCCCGCCAGGTCAGGGTGCGTCTGCGTCAGCCGCACCCAGTCCATCTGGCTAAAACCCTTCTCGAAGGGCACCTTGCGCCGCTGTGGCGGCGGCGCCGGCAGGGCCGCCTGGCCGGCTGCCGCTGGCGGTTGCGCGCCGCCGCCGCCGCTGCGGTCGGTCACGGTGGCGCCACCCAGCAGCGGGTTCTGCGGGCGGGTTTAGAGTTCGCCAACTCTTCGGATCGACATGCAGTATGCGAGGCCCACACAGGAGCTGCCCCCAGCGCGCTCAACAGTGCCCGAGCGACCGCCGCGGCAGCAACTCACCCGTGCCGGCAGCGGCTGCGCTCCCAGAGGCTTGGGCTTGGGTAGCGAGGGGAAGGAGAAGCTGCCGCCGTCCTCCGAGCTCATTTTCACCGACTTGCAGCTTGCCGGAGCGCACAGGGAAGCTCACAAGCGCTGGTTGGCACTGCAACCTGATCCGAGAACGCGCTGGACTATCGGAAGATTGCTGAAAGGGGCCAGCGCCGCCAGTTGGGCGCCACCGCCCGCTCAGCGCACACGACGTGCCGCCGCCGCCGCCTCCTCCCTTTGCCGGCTTGCTGCCGCTGGCCTCACACCGTATTCCTTACATCAAGGGCATCCACCATTCACATTGCTGGTATGCTCAGCGCATGCATCGACACAAATCAGCGCTGCCACCTGCAGCGTTGCACCGCACATGTGCCGCTCAGCCTCCTCCCTTCTGCTGCCCCTGCCCCTGCCGCCCCTGCTGCCGCTCCTGCCGCAGCGCCTTGCACTCTGCCCTGTGCACCGGCCAGGCCGCCCGCTGGCAGGCCTCCGAGCAGTAATAGACGGAGCGGCAGGCGCTGCAGGCCTTGAGCAGAATGAGAGCTGCATCGCCGCCGCCAGGCACGGGCTGGCCGCGCTTCTTTGCTCCACCCACAGCACCGCAGTGGGCGCACTGCTTCTGCCGCACTGGGGAGGCGTAGTACTGCCTCCTGATCCCGCCAGGCTGCAAATGCGATGGGTAGTAGAGTGGTAGAAGCAGGTTGGGATGGGAGGGCGGCATGCAGCGCCGCGCTTGCAACCGAGCTGTTGGCAGCATTAATTGGCACACCCGGCACAGAAAAGCAACATTAGTGCGACACGTGCATGGCAGGCTCAAGCTCTCCCTGCAGTTCCTCACCTGGCTTGCATCCGGAATGCAGCACTTGTGCGCGTTCTTGCCGGGTGGATACGCCTCCCACAGAGGCAGGCGGGCGGGTCCGGCGTGCACCAGCTTGCACAGCACCTGCAGGGCAGGGCACTGAATCGCAAGCAGTTGCATCCAAGGTGCTTCACATGTCACTCCCCTACCCTGCCACCCTTCAATGCTGCACTGTGCACATGGCAACAACCACGACGTTTCTGCGTGCAGCCATGCCATGCCCGACGGCTAGCCCACCCGTGCTGCTTGCCATCAACCCTTTGGTCAAGTCTTTACCCTGGTCTCACCCACACATTCTCCTTGGAATCGTCCAGAATCAGCTCGGCATCAAGCTCTCCGCCCAGCTGCGGCGCCAGGTCCCTGTGAGAGGAAGACCGGCAAAGAATAATTCGACTGTCGAGTAAGTCAGCTCGCCTGTGCAGCAGCATGCCGGCGCGTGCATGCACAGGAGCAGGCCTTGCATGCGTGCACAGCAGCAGGCCTTGCATGTAAGTAGGACTGGGGCAGGGCACGCGCCCGGCAGCTGCCCATCCTGGCATCAATGCACGCATTCGTATCTTGCAAGCCGCTCGTACGTGTGAGCTCATCGGTGCAGGACATGTGGCAGTAGTGCATGGAACAAAAGCGGCAGCACTGCCTCACCCTCATCGTCGCACGACAGCCGCAGCTTGGCCTTGATCCGCTGGCCGTGCGGTGCGCCATTGTCCTCCACCATCTCCTGCTGGGGAGGAGGGCAGGGCCGGGTTTTGGAGGCTGGAAGGCTGGCCAGTGTAGGTGTGCGAGCGTGCCTGCAGGGCAATCAACTGCCGCCCACAGGGTACTACCTCCAAAGCAATCCCATGCAATACCACCTCCCTTCCCCATGCTAGCAAGCAGCAGCAAGTCAGCAGCCGGCTCGAACGTGCCTGCAGCGTGTGGCGGCGGGGGCAGGAGCAGCGCTCCGCCATGCAGCGCTCGAGGGCCGGCAGCTCTGCTCGCAGCTGCCGCAGGGCCGCAGCGCTGAGCCGCGAGCGCTGGTCTGCATAGAAGCCGTACACTCCAGGGGGCGGCGGCGGCAGCACCTGCATGGGAGGTTCAGAATGAGGCATGCCAAGCTGGTAAGCTTGAAGGGGCATGAGAAGCCCGCTCCTGCTGGGCCATTCACCTCACGCCGCTCCCTCTGTAATGGGCTGCTCGTTCTGGAACGGAATGGACATAGAATTGCCGAGCCTCGTGCATGCCCGATTGCAACACCCCCAATCTGCACAGCAGGCTGCTCCTCAAACTGCCGATCACTGCACACTGCTGACCTCGGTGACGTGGCCCACCATGCGCGCCACACCCGTGTAGTGATCAGGGTGGCTCCCGTCATGCAGGTACGTCACCTGCAAGTGCAGCACGCAAGGGCGAAGAGCGGGAGTGGGCGCATGAGGCGGGCAGGCAGCGAAGCACACGAGGCGGGCGGGTGCTTGCAAGGCGGGCGGGCGCTTGCAAGGCGGGCGGGTGGCGGGCGGGAAACCAGGCATGGCGGACCAACACACTGCACCGGTACGGCCTCAGTCTCTGCTGCAACAACCACATTCATTTCAGGCAACCATGTTCTGCTGTTGGCAAGTTGGGCAAGTTGGATGCTTACCGTCATGTACAGGCGTTGCCCCGCTCGGGGCGGCACGCCCGTCCGCAGGAACGGCCAGTCCTGCGCCTCCTCGCACCGCCCCGCCACCTCGTCCCACACCTGGCTAGGCAACGGTGCATGGCAGCGAGTGTGAGAGCGGCCCGTGTGAGAGCAAGGCGTGTTGCCGTGCCTCAACTGCTGGAGTAACCCAGTTGCGCCGTTGTGAGCAGTGGCAGAGCAAACGGTCGTGCCCAGAGCACCATAATAACAGGCTGGAGCAGTCGAACAGTACCAGCATCTCAACGCTGACTGATAAGGCACTGCTGATATACAGGCCACGACAAGTCGAGACATCTGGCCTGGCATGCCCAAAACAAAGCTCACCCATGCGCTCTCCAGCCAGGGCGGCAGGTCCCAGCCGGCAGGGTGCGTGAAGCGGCCGTCAACGGCATGCGACAGCGCTTCCTGTGTGGCCTGGCTCATGCCGCTGAATCCGCGCGACTGTGCGTGCTTCACCATCATGAATGTCAGCTCACAATGGCTGCACTGGCCCCGGCCCAGTGCGGCCATTCTGGCAGCCTGCGAGGCGCCAGCGGCGGCGGCGGCGGCGGCGGCCGACTGGAGGCAGGTGCGCCGGCGGCTGCCCGATCGGGCCTGGAGACGCCGGCCCTAGCTTTCAGACGCTGGGGCAGGGCGCGGAGAACTCCCAGCAGGCGCCCAGGTGGCCGAGCGCGGCGCACAGTCCTCAAGACGCACTGGAGGGGGCTGTGAAGGTGATCTAGAGGACGGTTGGCACGTTCAAACGCCCAACGCCGCCATAATGACAGTGTCGGGGCCGCCGCCCGCCCAGCGTGCCCGCTGTGCCGCCGCCTGCAGCCACGGTGGCTTGCTAGTGTGTTTCAACAGAGCATGATAGATGCACTGATCAGCTGGTAATCATAACTTAATCATCTGCTGTAAGCCTAAAGCATGGCCGTCTCTGTTGGGGCAGATTCTGCCTCGCCATGTCAGCCGTGCCCCTCCTGCTGCACCTGCTGCTGCTGGCGCTCCTGCCGCAGCGCCTTGCATTCCGCCTTGTGCGCCGGCCAGGCCGCCCGCTGGCAGGCCTCCGAGCAGTAATAGACGGAGCGGCAGGCGCTGCAGGCCTTGAGCAGAATGACAGCCGCCTCGCCGCCGCCTGGTGCGGGCTGGCCGCGCTTCTTTGCACCACCCACTGCACCGCACTGGGCGCACTGCTCCTGCCGCACTGGAGGCGCCCAATGCTCCACCGACACCCCGCCGGGCTGCAAGAAGGAGGTTGGGGGTGGAAACAAATTGATGGCAGCAGGCCGGCACGTTCCAACCAAGTTCAACAGCTGAGCGGTTGACTGCTGCCAAGGCGGCCGGCCGGCAGGGCTAGAGCCCGAACTGATACACAACTAACGCGATCCATGCGTCGGTTGCCGTACCTGGCTGGCGTCCAGAAACCAGCACTTTTCAGCGTTTTTGCCAGGTGGATAGGCTTCCGGCAGAGGCAGGCGGGCGGGTCCAGCATGCACCAGCTTGCACAGCACCTGGCAGGGCAGGGCAGGGCAGGCGCTGCAAGTCAGTTGCAACCAGGTCCTTGTGCCATTCGCCCTCCCCTGTACCAGATGCTACCCTGCACATGTCCCACCGCAAGCACATTTGCCCAACCCTTGTGGGCACTGCTTCTGGGGCGCTGCGATCTGTGCTCCCATGGGCCCACCCCCCAGCTCACCCACACATTCTGCTTATCGTCATTCAGGATCAGCTCCACATCAAATTCCCCGCCCAGCTGCGGCGCCAGGTCGTCTGCACAGCAGCCATGCACAGTGGCAGCAGTTAAGAGGGCTTTGCAGCACCATACAAGCAAGAAGAATGCCACCAGGGGAAGATCCCGGCGCACAAGCACGCCCTGCTGCTTGCAAACGAACTGCACATCTGCTGCATGAGCACAGGGGAAAAGGGCGGCAGCACTGCCTCACTCTCATCGTCACATGACAGCCGCAGCTTGGCCTTGAGCCGCTGGCCGTGCGGCGCACCAAAGTGACCCACCATTTCCTGCTGAGGAGGAGGGGAAGGCGCAGTGTGGGAAGCCGGGCGGTCCGGATTGGCGTACACTAACACGATGAGCAGCCATCCCGCAAAATTCCTGCCACCTATCCCACCCCCAAACAGATAAGCCAGCAGGGCCACGCACCTGCAGCGGGTGGCGGCGAGGGCAGGGGCAGCGCTCTGCCAAGCAGCGGTCGAGGGCGGGCAGCTCTGCTCGCAGCTGCCGCAGGCGCGCTGCGCTGAGCCGCGACCGCTGGTCGGCATAAAAACCGTACACTCCAGGGGGCGGCGACGGCAGGACCTGCAGAGCAGGTGTGCAGTCAAGCGTGAGGCAGGTTTGCAGGCATGCCATGCCACCTGCGCTGCTTCCATGCTGCTCACTCCGATGCACGCTGCTCGGTACCTTGGATTGCCGCACCGTAACTGCCCAACCAACACTGTCCACTAACCTCGGTGACGTGTCCCACCCTGCGTGCTCTCCCGGTGTAGGTGGTGGGGTGGCTGCCGTCATGCAGGTAAATCACCTGCACACGAGGCGGGCGAGAGGGCGCTCGAGCGCAGGCTGGGTGCGGGCCAGCCAACCAGGCAGGTCTCCAGCAGCAGTCCTACCTAGGCGGCAACCACGCTTACTGCATGCAAGCAGGCTGCCGCCAAAGGCGGGGGCGCCGCGCTGCCGACGCCCTGCCGCAAGCATTGTGGCAGCGCAGCCCGCTTTGGCATAGCCTACGTTCATGTAGAGGCGTTGTCCCACTCGGGGCGGCACGCCCGTCCGCAGAAACGGCCAGCCTTGTGCCTTCTCGCACCCCTGGGCCATTTCATCCACCACCTTTGCAGGTGAGTAGGCATCACAGTAGTGTAAGAAGCGAGGCACACGTGCGAGAGGTAGCAGAGCGGGCCGCAAAGCAGGCACGGCAGGCATAGCAGATACAGATACGGCCAGTGGCACCTCTTTCAACTTGAGGCCAGCAGGCTTGGTATCACACAAACAACCTGTTACTTGAGAAGCATAAGAAAGTACTAGAGTCCAGCCAGCTCACCCATCTGCTCTCCACCCAGGGCGGCAGGCTCCAGCCAGCAGGGTGGGAGAAGCGGCCGTCGACAGCCCGCGACAGCGCTTCTTCCATGTCCTGGGTCCTGCCGCCGAAACCGCGCGACCCGACGTTCTGCACCATCGAAAACGATGACATGGCGTGCCCGGCCGCGCTCATTGTGGCGAGTGTTGCCCGGCAGGCAGCGTGGCGACGACGGCGGCGGCGGCAGCGGCGGCGGGGTTGTCGACTGGCGGCGGAAGCGCCTGTGGCTGCGCGACCAGGCTTGTAGCAGCGATTATATCTCTTGAGCGCCGCAGCAGCCGGCAGCACTCCCTGGGCCGGAAGACGAAGCGCGCCGGCACGCCTGATGGGGCTGTGCGGCCCAGATTTTGCAGTTGCGTGCGCCTCTAAAAGATCTGCGCGCGTTGACGCTCCTGCAGGGCCGTCACCACCGCCGCCGCTGCCGCCGCCGCCGCTGCTGCCTGCTGCGCTGTGCAGGCGGCACCGTGCCGCTGTTTGCCAGCCCACAGGCCCACCCACGTGTTCAAGGATAGCACAGCACTCATTCTTGCAAGCCAAAAAAACTGACTAGCATCTTCCCGAGCTTTTGTAACAGTGCTTGTGAAGAACGGCATCAACTTGCCGAGGGCAACAATCGATTGAGGGAGGGCTTGCAGGATGGGAGGAAGACAACACAGGCAACTGGTGCAAAGTTATCATATAAGCAGCAGCAGCAGCAGCACACGGGACAGCACGGGAGACAGGCAGGCCAGGACCGGGAGAGGGGCACAGGGGAGAGGCAAATGAAGAATAGGCAAACGGGGGATCTTGCTCAAGCAGGGAAAGAGACAGTGGGTTCTTGGTGCACATGAAACCAAACGGAGGACTGGCTCAAACATGGAAAGAAACAGTGCGTTCTTGACGATGATACCTAAATCAGACGGGCATATTCTGCTCAAAGCAGATTGATTGCTCAAGGCCGCCAGCAGCGGCGAGCAGCTGGCGGCGACAGCAGCCGGCAGCCAGCAGCGGGAACGCAGCGAGCAGCGCTGCGAAAGCTGCTGCCGATGGCTGGCTGGCGGGGCGACCCTCAGCCCCTGCACCAGCACACAGCTCAAATGTCCACCTCACTCTCCTCATCCTCCTGCTCAAGCAGGCTGTCCAGCCGGCGGCGCCGCTGCAGCGGCTGCCGGGGGGCAGCTTGCGGCCCACCCTGCTGGCGCTTCACAGGTGCTCGCGGCCGGCCGCCGGCGCCTGCCGAGGCCGCCTGCGTTGGAAATTGGGATCGCAGGACAGATTAGTGAGCTGCATCGGCTGTGAAAACAGGATGAAGAAGCCCATCAGCTGCAGCCGTGCACAGCGGATGCACAGCGTGCGCAGCATGCACAGCAGCAGCACCCACTTGGCCACAGCTGTCGATCTGCGCACCTGCATTGGCTGCCTGCCGCCCTGCGCAGCATCTGCAGTCGTGCCGGCTGCCCCAGCGGCCGCTGCTGCGGCCCCCAGTGCTGCTGCCGTGCTGCCACCTGGCACCTGTCCGGCTACCAGCATGCCTGCCCAGGCATCCTGCGCTGCCCGACGCGCTGCAGCGGCCGCCACCCGGTCGTACGGCGGGCCAGCACGGTGCGGCAGGTATGCATTGGCTTCTGGGTACGCGTCTGCCAGGTGCCGCCCCAGCTTGCGGCCCCCTGGGACCACTTTGAAGGACTCGTACCATTTGCTGCAGGTGTTGCCGGCAGCCTTCTCAAAGGTGCGGGGCCTCACAACCCGCCACTGGCCGCCGCCGCCCTGCATGCCGTACCGCGCCAGCACCAGGCAGTGGCGCGGCAAGAAGTAGCCGTACATGGGCTGCGCTGCTGCGCCGGCGCCGCCGCCTGCAGCTAGTCCGCTGCTGCCGCGGCTGCCTGCACCTGCGCCTGTCTTAGGCGTGCTCCGCTGCACAGAGAAGCGCACAAGCGGCGCATCATCAGGCACGCCATCCACCAGCTGGTGCTGCGGGATGCTGCTCAGGTATGCTTGGGCTGCCGGCGGCAGGTCTGCAATCTCTGGCGCCGACCGCAGCTGGGCGCCAGCTGGGACGTCCTGCCCCTTTGCACGCGGCCAGCGCGCCCGCTGCACCCGCCGGCGCCCCTGCTGCTGCGTTTGCTGCGCCTGCTGTGCCCGCTGCGCCTGCCGTGGCTGCTGTGCCCGCTGCGCTCGCTGCGCCGGCGACTGGAGCGTGTTGATCAGCAGCTCCTCCTCCTCTGAACCTGTCTCCTCGCCGCCGCCTGCTGCCGCACCGCTGGCCCCCACTGTCGGCGTGCTGCCGCTGGTTGCCGCCTCGTCGCTGCCGCTGCCTGCTTCTGAAGCACCCTCGCTGCCGCTGCCTGCCTCCTCACTCTCGCCTGCTGCCTCCTCGCTGCCACTGGTTGCGCCCTCACTCTCGCCTGCTGCCTCCTCCCCTGCTGCAAACGCCGGCTGGGCCAGCTGATCCACCGCCATTGGTGCCACCGCCTCTGCGGCATCATCCATGGCTGCTGCATCGCCCTCAACCTTGACGTCGGGCTGCTCGCCAGCAGCTGCCTCTGCGCCTGCTGCTGCCGCCGCTGCTGCTCCATTGGGCGCTGCTCCCCCTGCCGCCACCGCTGCTGCCGCGTGTTGCTGCTCCACCTGATTGGCAGCACGATGACCAGCAGCCTCTGGTACCGCCTGCTGTGCCTGCTGCAGCTGGGGGAGCGCCGCCGGTGCCGGCGCCGGTGCACCACGTGGTGGTGCAGCTGGCACGGGGGCTGCGCCAGGCGCTGCCCCAGCACTGCCAGCCCCAGGCCCACCATGTGCATGCTGGGCGCCAGCGCCGGCCGCGCCGCCGGGGGCTGCCTCAAGGTTGCCAGCCCTGGGCACAGCATGCTGGGCGCCAGGGGCTGCCGCGCCGCCAGCTGGTGCAGCTGCAGCGGTTGGTGGGCGTCCAAAGGTTGCCCTGTCCGACGATGGGCCAGCGACAGCAAGGGGCGTCAGATATGCCACTGGTAGCATCCAGCCTTGCAGCGCCGCTGCTGCAGCTGGGTGGCCGCTGGTTCTGCTGAACTGCTCAACCTCCCCTGCCGCGTCGCCAGGCGTAAAGCTGAGCGAGCCCAACAGCCCCTTTTCTTCCACCTCAAACTCCACCGTGTGCATTTGATGCGCGTACACCTGCATACAGAGCACCAGTTCCATGCTTTAAATGTGCTGTAGTGAGAATTAAGGTGTGAGCGTGCTGTTTGCAACATTGCCAAGCGCTACAGGTTGCAACGGCAGGGTTGATCAGAGCGGCAGTGATGTGACTTTGGGGTTGGTCAGCATGCAACGGCGGCCCTCCACATTTACGAATCCATCCAATACACATCTGGCATGGGAGCACCCACCTCATGAGGCAGGGGAATGGGTAGCTCGTCTGGGCCATCGGCGGCTGCACGGAGGCTGAGGATGACTCGAGTGGTCTGGCTTTCCTCCGAGGACTTCATGCACCCAGGCCTGTACTTCAGCTGTTTGGTATTGCGTTGCAGCATCATCCAAAGCCGCATGGTGAAGAGGTCCACCTGCGGGTTGACCAATGCAGAAGCCAGGCAGTGGTTTTCGATCGCTACAGCTCGGCGGCCCAGTGGCAGGGCGGCGCGCGCGGCGGACGGGCGGCACATGTGCAGGCGCCGGTGTCTCGATCCGCGGCCCGAGGCTGCGTTCTCCCGACCCCTTAGTAGGCCCCAAATGCTTGCCTGGGTCAGGAAGGGCTGTGCAGCCAAGGGTTGGGCGCCTGCCAGCAGAGGCGCTGCCCAACAAGCTACCACAGGGAGCCTGTGCGTGATCCAGTGCAAGCCGCTGACAAGTCAGAAGCACAGGATGGAGGGCGCGGCCGCGGTTTCGTGCGTTTGCATGCGGATTGGCCACGCGCGACAGGGTCGAGCTTGCCACACTAGGCCTTCCAACCCGCTCCTGCTCGCTCAGGCCGCTGCCCCCTTGGACGCATTTGATGCGGCTGGTGGGACTTTAACGGTGGTTACAGGTGACTAGTCTGACCTACGGATGTCAGGAGGTCCAACCTTCCACCCCTCCACCCCTCCACGCCTCAAGGCTCCTGCCCTCCCATCCATGGGCGAGATCGACAGCCAGCGCGACGCTTCGCTAGGACCTTGCACGTGTATTGCTGCTGCCGGATTTCAATCATCCTGGCCGGGTCCTATGGGCTCGACCCGGTCTTGCAGGGACCACAAAGGACCTTGACGGCCTCCAAGGACACCTCCGCCGATAACCTTTGCGGCCATACGAACTGCTTGCACTCAAACATCAGCAGCACTCAACGTGTCCATGGATGCCCTGATTGCCATATGTCATCCATGAATCGATGCCTTGTGAACAGCAACAGCATCTTGTTTAGGTGGCATCCCCTGGAGGGGAGGTCCAGCAATATCGTAATGAATAAGCATGCACACATGGCATAACGGGTTATCGTCAGACGATCTCAATAACTGTTGGGCTTATCCTAGTCATTGTCCTTTGAATTGCAGCCTGTTCACTGTGATGGGCTGTCACACCATGCCTGCATGCCCGTTGACAGCCGCCCCGCCGCCCCGGCTTTGTGACGCAAACGGGCTGGACAGCGTTGGCGGCTGCTCCAGCTGCTGCTGCTGCTGCTGCGGGCCAGCAGGCACAGCCACAGGCGTGCTGCTGCTTGGTGCCGGCGGCTGTGAGGCTCCCTGGCCGTTGGGTGCTGCATGGAACGTGGTGCTCGTGTGGCCTGGCGCCGCATCGAACTTGAAGCTACTGCACATTGCCGCTGCCGCCGCCGCTGCATCGCCAGCGGGGCCTTGTGTGGTGTCAAACAGCGAAAAGTCGACCCCAATCTTGCCAGACCGCCTGCATGGGATGATGCAGCGGCACAAACCAGTGAAAGGGCAGCAGACACACACATGTGCTTCGTCTTGCTGCCACAGCTCAAGGGGCTGGCTGCAGCCCACAACTCCGGTGAAGTTGTACCGCGACATGGCGGGCGCTGAACAACAGACCACGTGTCTGCCCAACGCATGCAGCAGCCGGCTGGGGAAACCGCCTATTCCCTTGCCCATTCCCTCTCAGGTGGCTTGTGCCCGCCCACCTGCGCTGGATGCACGGATCAAAGTGGTGCTGCCAGCGGATGTCGGAGGGCACGTACGAGTGCCGCGCCTGCAGCGAGAGGCAGGAGCAGAAGAGAGGCAGGAACAGATGGGTTGGGGATGATTTTGGTGGGTCGAAGATGGATCGTTGGATGCCTGCCACGGGCAGCCCAGCACACCGCAGCATGCAGCTGGGCACACTCCAACAGGCAGCACAGCCGAAGCGAGCCGCTTAGCACGCTGAAGCAGGCGGCGCTGCTGGAGAAGGCAGCAGCAAGCAGCAGCCGCAGCAGCAGGCAGCAGCTGCTGAGAGCGCACCTCGATTGCACGGGACGTGCTCTCGTCAATGCCATCCAGCAGCACGATGATTTCCATGTCTGCAGGCAGTTGGTGAGGTGAAAGCAGATGAGCTTGCACGATGGCTGGTGATCGGTCCTGCCGCTGCACAAGCCCCTACAGCCTGCATCCACAGCTCTCAAGCATCGCAACGCTAGTGTATTTGCCGCACGTGCGCAAGCACTAGCAATTCTGAGCAGGTGGAACCCCCATCGTTCCAGCCACCAGCCAGCCCACCTGCCGCCCGCATGTCTGTGTCGCTCATGCCCCACAGGGGGCTGCCGCGGTCGATGCGGTGCTCGATGACGGATGGCACGCCCAGCCACAGCCGGCCGCCGCCCACGTGCTGCAGGGGGCATTGGCAAGCGGTGCATGTGGGCATGCGTTGACGAGGCAGGATCGAGGGACAGGCTCAAGCCAGACAGGTAGGGCTGGCGCGACGCAGAAAGTTTTGAACTTTTGGCCCACTTTGCGTGGCACCGACATTCCTAGCACATGAACAACAGCAGGCCCAGCAACCAACACATTAGGATAGCGCACCTCGCTCTTCAGCTCCGAGTAGATGAACTCCGAGTGCACGCTGGAGAAGGGGTGCACCGCTGAGCGGCGCAGCATCAGCATGCGCACCTCCGGCTGCAGCACCTGCGCTGAGCAGTTACGAGTCAAAGGCAGCCGCCACTGAGCAAGTGAGGCAAAGGCAGCCGCCACTGAGCAGTTGGGGGGGGCATAGGCAGCCGCCACATAGCAGTTGAGGGGGCAAAGGCAGGCATTACTAGGCACAGTTATGGGCAAGCCAGAGGTCAGGGTCATGGCCAAGCTTTCCACGCTAACTGTTTACACCTCCAACAGACCCCGTGAGCTTGCCTGGTGCTGCCGCAGGTTGGCCACTCGGAACGTGAGGCGCCACAGCCCGTCGTCGCCTTGGTACATCGACAGCGCTTTGCTGCAGGATAAAGGCAGAGGGTGTACGAGAGCAAGGGTTCACACAGCAGCTCGCGTGCTTTGCCATGTTTGCCGATTTCGCTGCAGCCCTTCCCTTCTGCAGCCGCACCTGAAGCGAATGGTGGTCGTCCGGCCGGAGGAGTTGGAGATGCGGGCAAAGACGAGGCCCAGCAGGCTGCCCTGCATCATCAGGCTGACCAGCACCTGCAGGACAGGGGAGAGGCAGAGAGAAATGCACCTGGCTGTCTCGAACTGTTGAGATGATGCCGGCTGCCCCTGCATCATCAGGCTGACCAGCACCTGTGAAGCATTAGGAAAGGCAGAACAGTTCGACAGCCAGGCGACTCAAGCAGGTCAGGGGAAGGTGACAGGTGCGTCAATTGCCGCCTAACAAGCACAGCTGACGTGCAGGCCAGCCCTCGCACCTGCGCCATCACTCCAAACTGCAGCAGGTAGCACTGCGGGTCTGGCGCCTGGTGGCCGTAGCCTGCGGGGCACAGCGCAGCACAACAAAGGTCAACGGATAGGCGGTCTCAGACGGCAGCGACAACAAAGCAGGGAGCATGCATCCATTAGATTGGGCGGAGCTCTCCGGCTGAACCACAGCAGGCAGCAGCAGGAACGGTTGCAGCACTGGGCAATCGCCCACCGACTGCCACGGAGCTCTCCACGCTGTCCCACAGCAGGAAGCAGCACAACATCCTGCAGTTGCATCGTTTAAAGAGCACCCACCGACTGTGGCGGAGCTCTCCACGCTGAATCACAGCCGGCAGCAGCACACGATTTGTTTTCTTATAACTAAAAGCCTACCGATTGTGGCGGAGCTCTCCACGCTGAACCAGAGCGCGTGCCAGAAGTTGTGCACCTTGGTGATGCAGCCGGGCTGGGAGACGTAAAACGCGGCGAAACACGAGTACTGCACACGGAAAGAGTAGGGCAGCAGAGGAGGCAGAGAGTTCGGCAGTTGGTAGCAGGGCGATGCAGCCGGGCTGGGAGACGTAGAAGGCGGCGAAGCACGAGTACCGCAGCAGAGAGAGGGTGGAGCACAAAGGTTGTGTAGGTAGGTAGATAGTGCGACGCAGCCGGCTGAGAAAACATGGCAAAAGCAAACAGTACCCGCGCTGCGGCAACGCTGCTACCGTTGCGGTGTGTTGTGCAGCACTGCTGGTGCTGCAACTCTTCCGTAGCACCCTTGCTGCTGCAGCAGCATCTGTGCACCGCCTCCCGGGCGCACCATCGTCACGTAGGCCACCACGAAGATCAGGTAGAAGCGATACCTGCGCAGCATCAGTTGTCAACAGCAAGACACGGCTCAACATGTTTCTGCCAGGGTGAGCGCGCATGCACAGGGCTGAACAGGCACATTGCGCTGCGCGCTGCTTACCAGGGGCAGTTGACAAGCGTGTGGAACAGGTCTGACAGGTAGTACCTGCAGCACCCAACAGCACACAGTAGAGATGCAGATGAGGTTTGGGGCAGCAAGAGATGAAAATCAAGTCCACAGGCGTGTAGGCAAGCAAGCGAATGTCTGCAGCATAAAAGTGTTGGCTGGAGCGCAACAGGCACAGCCAGACCCTGACCTTGTGCATCATACATCATCCCACCAATCTGCTCTGCCCCAAACAACCTGCCCAAACTGCTGCACACCAGTGAAGGCCTCGGTAGCGGCGGCCGCCAAAGTGCCGCTCAACCACAACTCGCCGGCTGGCCAGCACTCGCCCGGCCAGCAGTGGCGTGTTCATGCCGCCGGTCGTACCATTTGGCGTGCTGTAGCCTGAGCCGGTGGGGGTGAAAGCCGGCGTGACCATGGCTGGGGGCACGCTCGAGGGACGGCGCAAGGCCGCCGCCGCTCCCCTCCCGCCGCCGCTGGGGTTGTTGCCGCCGCCGCTGCTGCCTGCTGCAGGCTACCCTTGCTGCCGCCGACACCTGCTCGCTTCGACGCCTCTACTGCGGTGCCCAGGCACCAGCGAGCGGCGTTTGTGAGCAAGTGCGGGCACTTGGCGCGTGAGGCACGTGAGTTCGGCCGCACCGACTTTTCGTGTGCTAGGTGGTGTATGCCTGAGTGGAGAGCGGCTGCCAGCGCCCCGTGGGAAGCTCCGCGGCAACATGCAGAGATGCTGCGCTCGTGCTGGGCGGCGCAAGCGGCCAACGAGTGATCAGCGCGCCATAGAGGGGACCTTGGTTGCATGGCAGCAATGGCGGAGCCTGCAGAGCCCAGGTGAGGCGGGGCGCCAGTCGTTCTCAGCGCAGCGGCCCCCGCTGGCTCACTGCAGCCTATCGATGGAGTCATATGCATCGCCATGAACCACTTGACGCAACGGATTGCCGCCCGCCGCCGCCGCTCCCCGCCGCCGCCTGCTCACGCTGCCGCGCTCTGCTTTGCCGCAGGCGTGCGGGCGAGGAGGAGGTGGGGTGCAGCGACAAGCGGCGCTTCGAGCTGGAGCTGGAGTTTCTGCACTGCCTGGCCAACCCCGGCTACCTGAACTGTGAGTGGGGCTGGCAGCCAGGGGCAGCGAGGGCAAGCGTTGTGCTCGGCTGCTTGGAACAGCCGTCCGGTCCCAGCCTGGGTGACCCTGGTTGTTGCGGCACAGCGCGGGCTGAGTGCTCTGCGTACAGCTCTTCACAGTCAAGCTTGCCCCCGATTGGCCGGCCGGCAGCAGGACCAGCAGACAAGGCTCGCGTTGCAGCCTGCACCCCGCCAACGCCGCGCCTGCTGCCCGCCTGCCTCTTCACACCGCAGGGCTGGCACAGAACCGGTACTTCGAAGATGAAGCCTTCCTGGAATACCTAAAATACCTGCTGTACTGGCGGCAGCCGCAGTACGCTCGCTTTGTAGTGTGAGTGGCGGGCGGCATGCACACCTGCTACTCATGTTGCTGCGGGAGCAGCAAACGGCAAGCAAGAATGGGTGTCTCTTTTGGCGAGGTATCGCAAGGCACTCGTCATGCATGCGTTCCGGCTGGCGTATGCTTCTGACTGCATTGCTCTCAGGTGTCCCGTTTCGCAGATACCCGCATGCCCTGTATTTCCTGGACCTGCTGCAAACGCCCGAGTTTCGAGCCAAGATCGCAAACCCGGCTTACAAGGAGATGGTGCACACCCAGCAGGTGGGCTGGTCACTTGCAGTTGTGGACAGCTGAGCGTGTGCAGCCAGCTTGGCAATACGCAGCCAGCTGATGCCCCTGGGCAGCTGCAGGTGTGCAGCTGGGCAAGAGCAGTTGAGGTGCACTTGCTGCCCCAGCGCCCGACTGCCTGGCCATGGCCGTGCTGCCCTCTGCTCTTCTGCAGTTCTTCTTCTGGCAGTACGCTCGTGCAAACCGCATCAAAGAGAAAGTTGCAGAGGACGCAGCGGCAGCGGCAGCAGGAGGAGCGGCGGCAGCTGGCGGCCAGGCAGCGGCCGCGGCAGTGGCAGCGCCAGCGGCAGCAGCGGCAGGCGGGCAGCAGGCGATAGCGGTGAAGCAGGAGCCGCTGCTGCCTGGCTAAGTGAATTTGGGACCTGCCTTGCAGGTTCCACCCATGCCTGCTTTGCCGTGCCTCGCTGCTGTTCTGTCTGACTGGCAACAAAGAACTGCCTGTTGTTACACCGCAGCGGCAACTGGTCGGCCGCACTCAAACATGTATCAATTGGAACAGCCGGAGGCACAGGCTTGCACGGTGCAGGGGTCAGCAGCGGCAGCAGGGGATGGGACGCTGAGGGTTGCCGCTGGGTGGGCAAAGTGAGGGAGCTAGCACTCAAGGGGAGCCGGCAGCAAATGGAGGCAAAGCTTGCAAGCGAGCAGAGGGAGCAGTGGGGCTGCTGGCAGGGGAACAGACGCGCCTGTCGCGCCGTGGGGGGCAGGGGCGCACAGGCAAGGGGACAGGGTTGGAAAAATCGGGAGAAGCAAGCTGAGCAGAAGGGAGGGGGCGGAGAGAAAGAGGGGAGAAGGACGGATGCACTAGAGGGAGGTAGGTTGGGGCAGCAGCCAGGGCACACGGCAGCATACGCCCTGCTGCAATGGCAGCGGGCAGCAGCCGCTCGCTGATATGGCTAACCGGGCTGGGCTGTGTGTGTTTTCCGAGAGGCTGGCTAGTGGAGGCAGGGCTGCCCCTCCCTGGACAGGCGCAGGCAGTGCTGCTCTGCCTGCCCAGGCTGGCGCGCTGCCAGCCCAGCAGCTGCAGCCTACTGGCCCTGGCTCAGCGGCTGTAGCATCTAGTGGCTGTGGCCGCCAAAGAAGGGCAGGGCGGGCAGGGAGAAGGGCAGCTCGATGCCCAGGCCGCTCAGCAGCATGGTGGCTCCCAGGGCCAGGGCCGCAAAGGATGCAAAGCCAGACAGCTTCTGGGTCAGCCCACTGTTGCTCTTCTTGATGGCCGCGGAGGTGGCGCCTGAAATGGAATGAGAACGACCGTGCAGGAGAGAGAAGTCAGGCAGATGGGATATACTGAGGCCCGTCACGACAAAGAACGGTGTGCCTTTACTGATATTCAGCCACAGCCACAGCCGCATGCAAGTGTGCATGCAAATGGGACGCTGATCGACAATCGAGCATAAAAGCATTGCCTCACCGATAGCGCCAGTGTAGGCTCCCATGGCCGCCACGGTGCCCAGCACAAACATGAGGATGTAGGAGGCGGCCGCCAGCTTGGTGGGCAGCGCCAGGGCGGGCACGATGACAAACAGGGCATCCGGCTGCGGGCGGGGAGGGAGGGAGGGGTTGTTGGAGTGGGGTTGGTACACGAACAAGGGTATCAACCTCGCTGCAAATGCCGGCAACAGGGAAACGGCAAGCACCACAACAGCACCCGCAACAGCACAGCAGCAGCAACCACAACCAGCAGGGAATGCTTGGAAAAACAACAGCGGCAGTTGCAATGCGTGCCTCAAGCATGCCGCCCGCACCTGCAGGCCGTACACAATGCCCGTGGCAAAGGTGGCCAGACCACAGCCGCAGAAATCACACACGGAAAAAAAACATGCGCACCTGCAGGCCGTACACAATGCCGGTGGCAAAGGTGGCCAGCCCAAAGCCGCCCCGCTCCTTCTTGGCCACCAGCACGCCGCCCTGCATCTCCAGACCTGCACAATTGAAGCATTGCATGGGTTTTAGTTATCATGTGTCTGTGAAATGACCACCAGCACGCCGCCCTGCATCTCCAGGCCTGCAAACATAATGTGTGAATGAGAGCTTGTTCAGCAGACACCAGATATTGAATAAACACGGGCTGGCAACCAGCACGCC
>VFQO010007455.1_pt1 | contig 41002 bp, 25 predicted proteins | sample 3512331 | NCBI WGS metagenome assembly VFQO01 (sample SAMN10412371, study PRJNA504923) | tailings metagenome | isolation source: Replicate 3 from Balatoc abandoned mine | place: Philippines: Itogon, Benguet | collected 2017-08-28 | reverse complement strand
CGATAACTGTATGACTGCCGTGATCAACTCGTACCTCTGATACACGCCAAGGCGCTTGCAGGCCAAACAACGTCTGATAAAGTTCGGTATCTTTCATCCGTCAAACTACTAACTTCTCCACTATCTTTGGCGAAGACCCGTAAATTTAAGAAACTCGAACGTAAAATTTATTCGTCAAAGCTCATCATGGATACATTTTTACGGTTGGATTCCTGGAACAAGCGAGCTTGCTTGTGGCGATACGGAAAGTAAGGTTGAGACGATAAATGTTGACGATGCCTCGATGCCTAAAGAGTTGCTCATGATAGCATCAAGTCCGCACACGGTGTATGGCGACACAAGAAACGAAGAGGTTGTCCTTTTGACGTCAACTGGGTCATATTTTCGGATCTCTAAGGACGCAGCCCATGCAGACCGTATCATAAACGAACCACGTCGTGTTCAATCCGACGCTATGACATATGGTCGAACGTATCTTGAACACCAACGTGATCTCGATGACCCTGAGACGATATCGATTTGGTTGGTAGAGGTCGAGACCAGTAATCGTAGGCAGTTAGGTAGCATGCGAGCAAACGGTGTCCCGGTTGCTGCTTCGCGCGATGGTGAAGTCTTTGCTCTTCTTAACAGGAGAAATAGTCTAGTCACTTTCAACAATGGCGACACTCTAACTTTGCCCTTGTCAACTCCTAATGGAATAGATCCAATCTACCGAGGAATGCAACTGTCCACAGATGGTCAATCATTGCTGGTTTGGGAGAGTCAAGATAAGCGAGCATTCGTTTATAATGTTTCTAGTAGAACTTTGCAGAGATTCAGTGATGTGATTGCGTTACCCTCTGTTCAGCAGAGATTCCGCTCGATGTCGGGTGATGGGCGTTACGTGGTTGGAGTCGCAGGAGATACTGCAAGAGTTAGTATTCTCACATGGCGCATCGCAAACGGTAGCTCACTAGTTGTCTTCGATCGTGTAAACGATACGCATGTTAAGGTTGCGCTTCCTACCAATAGCGATGTGCTATCCTATGTCTCGCTATTAGAAAACGACGAGGCCATTTTAGCCGTAACGAGAACAGGTCGCGTGTTTAGATGGACCTTCCCGGCGTTAAAGCTTGTGGATTCCTTTCAGCTACGTACGGTGAGTAGTAGACATCCGCTTCACGAATCTACTCTGTCATTTGACGTAGATGACGCCAAAAATCGATATGTGTTTACGTGTTCCTTTGGGGCGGGAGACAGTGGCGTAACGGAGATTGTCCAACGCCCGATCACAACGGTTCGAAACGAAATAGACAAACGCGCAGATGTTGCACAGGGCAACTATTTCAGTAATACAGGTGTCTTTGAACTAGGTATAGACAACATTCAGTCGATTCGACTCTTCACTATTAGTGGACAAGAGCTACATGTGCCCTACGTTGTTGACGGATCTCGTTTGATAATTCCAACTCGACTCCTTGGTGTGGGTGTACACTCTGTTCACTGTTACAGTAGTGACGGGTTGGCTAGAGTGTTTATGTTGTTAAATCAACCGTAACTTCACACAGCCTAAAGTGTCAACCAGTATGTTCTTGTTGCTGCGATTAATCGTCGGATCATCGCAGAAACTTAAGACGTTTATGATCTATACGTACGTCTTTACGGTTCTTTTTCTGTGGTTCACGGGTTGTCCATTGCGTGGACAGTCTGTTCACCTACAAGTGAGTTCGAGTAGTTCTGATGCTGCTGTCGTTGTTTCGAAAGAGAATGGCGCCGTTTGCGTGCGGTCATTGTCGATGAACGGGCCCTTAATTGTTCATATACCGCGTCATGACGGCTCTTATGTAAGTATCGGCATTGACTGGATACGGCTAATAGAGCAGCACCATTCGAGGCGAATGTCTCAAGGGACACTTGTCGACCTCATTGATGATCGCACCGCTTTAGTGACGTATTATCTTGATTCGTTGGACCATAAGTTCTTGGCTTTAGTGAGTCCTGACGTTTTCGTTCCAATAGAGGCAGGAGTAACTTCCGCAAAGTCTTCTTCAGATGGGCATGTGGTTGTTTACACGATGACTGGGTCGGCTGGCCTGGATTCTTTACTTAGCTATGACTGCAAGAGTTATACTCGTGAACTGATTGGATTAGTTGAACGTGGCACGAGCGTACAATGGGTTGCTTCAGACGCTCGAAGCATCGTGGTTCTGCAGTCCCAAGGATGGTTCGTTTTAGATGGACGCAGTGGTTTGTCTTTAGGTGCAGTGTTCAAGCCGTTTGGTACGCACGTATTAGCCGACCGAATTACGCCTGATGGTAGGTATATCATCGTTGAACGTACCGACGACAGTAGGCGTTCTTCACTTCTTGCCTATGGTATTATCGATGGTCGTCTTGCCTACAGCGTGGACTTGGGTTTGAATGAAGATTGGCATCGATCTTCTAATGTAATTCTTTCGAGTGATGGAGAGACGGCAGTCGTAACGCGTGCCAACAATGCCTTCATCGAAGTCAGCTTATCTACGCTCTCAATAAACAAGTACCGCTCGAATTCGTCCGCTTTTAGTATTTACAGCGTACTGCCCAACAGACGTGGCGTAGTAGCTCGGTCGTATGGTGGGAATCACCCCTCCGCAGTTGCTGTCTTTCGTTTCGAAAGCATCGATACCCCGGTTCATTTTTGTCAGTACTTATCGTTTACGGCTACGGATGCACGACTCGACCGCTCAGGCCAGCAACTTTACATCATAGAGCCACCGATTAGATCTCCTGGGCAGCTTTATCAGTTAGATCTTTCGAACCTTGCAACTGTAAACGTAGTCATTGCCCCGAACATCGTCCGATTTCCGACATATTCCGATCAAGTTGCGTCGGTTAGATTCGACAACAATGGTTCGACAACAACTCTCATTCAATTGGGTACCCTAAGAGAAAGAATTGTACACTCCTGGCCCGGAAAGGGTTTCCCGAACGCAATGTCTGCCTTGGCGAGTCGTATTGCGTACTATTATGAGCAAGAGGATCGTGTTGAAGTTGTTGACACAAGATCGAATGAGGTTGTTGCTGAGTTCTCGGTTGAGGGGTGGACGTCAAAAGAGTATTTGTTTGAGAGAATGCAACTATCTCGTGATGGAAAGATTCTTTTGTGCTTGGGTTCCCATGGTTTCTGCTTCGACGTTGATGCTAAGAAGTCAATACCTATTCCAAGAGCATACAGGAGTACGGGATTGTTTTCGAATCGACGTATGAGCGGGGACGGCGAGGTGTTCGTTGCTGAGGAAAGCAGAGGTGTTCTTAGTCTGTATAACCGCATTAGTAAACAGACACGATATGTCCGTGCTGATTCGGGCGATAGATTCCGATTTGCATCTTTTTCTGACGATGATTCCTCGTTGATTGCGCTAACAGAGAATGGCCATGTATTTCGCTGGAATGTACATAGTCTGAATCGTGAAGACTATTTTACGATTCCTTTGACGTTGAACAGAGTTGGCGGACGAGGATGTGTCTCGTGGCTCCGGGATAAAGAGCTGTATGCCATCAACTACTCAGATGACCAATGTGTAGTTGTTGTAGACCGATCAACGGTTGCTGTGAAGAGCGCTGGGGAGTCTGATCCCGTCCCTACAATAGCAGCCGTGGCAACATCGAGCGACTTTATCAGGAATCCATACTCTGATGCGATTGACATATCCGCCATTGCTGTTGATGGTCGCAGAGTGAACGTTCAACATTCCGTCGATTCTGATTCTATTCAGTTAGCCGTGACATCTTTGCTTCATGGCGTTTATACGATTGTGGTGAGGAATAGAGACGGGAAAGACATTGTTTTTCAGTTAATGAAGTTATGATGGCTGATTTAATATGGCACAGCGAGCAGTTGGTGGGTAACACGATATTTGCATCAACACTACAAGAGTGATGACTGCGATGGTAGAGAAACTGTCCGCTCGTGCGTTGGATCTCGATGAACCCTGGATGGTGCGTGAGGTGAAACAACACGCAACGGCTGGCCCGGTTGATATCGTGATAGACTTCGTACGTGGGCACGTTTCGCGGTGCCGGGAGAGGATGGGACGCATGGAGCGTACGACGACGCAAACGAATTTGTACCGTCACTTGAACTTCTTCCGGCACCAATGCTACTTCGTGGTGCATGTTCCGCGGGTACGGCTGCTTGATGGCCGTTTGCACACGATCGTTCCGGACTGGAGCGGCAAACTCCGTGATTTTACGTTGCAGATGGAGGCCTACGTACTGTTGCTCAGCGTCAACGGAATGTCCATGGCAGAAGTAGGGTGCGCGCTGAACATGACAGAGTACGTCGAAGGCGCGTGGCCATGACTACATAACGGTGGTAGCCGATGCTGATGGACGTCGAGTGATAGAACTTCAACCTGGTCGCACGAAGGAGTCTGTGGCCGCGGCTGCAGCGTCAATGGAAGTTTGTGGTTGTTCACCACTTCAGATTAGCGACGTCTGCATAGACAAGTCGATGTCATATATCTACGGCACACTGGCTTCATTTCCGAATGCCGTTCTGACGACCGACGGGTTCCATGTGGTGGCGGCAGCCAACCGAACTGTTGATCTTGCGCGCCGCGAGGAAGTCAAACAAAATGCACAGTTAAAGGGCACTCGTTGGATGCCGTTGAAAGACTCATCGAAGTTGTGTGCAAAGCAACAGGAGCTGTTGACGGCCATTGAGAAGTCCCGCACGTTTAGCCGGACAGCCCGCGCCTATCAGTATAAGGAACAGCTACGCGAGCTTCTCCAAGGCAAGCAACCTCACGTCGTAGAGAAGAAGCTCCTGTCGTGGTGTAGCAGGGTGCGCAAATCCCTCGTCACTCACATGCATGATGTGGCCGACATGATCAAACAACATCTTGATGCCATTGTAGCATGGACACGATCACGTTTGACAAACGGATTCCTCGAATCTCTACACAGTACGTTCCAAGCTGCTAAGCGTAAGGCTAAGGGCTACAGAAGCTTCGCAACCATACGAGCCCTGTACTTCCCCCTTGCCGGCCAGCTCAATTATGGCGACATTTTCGATAAATTGCTACCCACCTGATTTTTCGCTGAGCCAATTGCCTAGGCCGCAAAATAGCCAACTCGAATGGAGTCCAATGCCATGAAGCCCTCATCATACATCGTTTCATTCTGCTGCAAGGTAGGCGTCGTGCTAAGTCTGTATTCATGCAGCAACTCCGACAACATTACCGATAGCACAGGAAAAAGGCAGCCTGGATTGCCCCATGCTTTGATTGCGGAGTTTGGTGGCGATACGTTGTTCGCTCTGCTCACTGTCCATTATGGCGACGATTCAGGCCCACTGCAGACGCTTCAGCAGATACAGACTGTACAAGCGTTCTTTGCTGATTCCAATAGTCTCTTTAACCCTACCTCTGCGTCGTACAACGGCACGCCACTTCATAATGTTGAGCGCGGTGAGAGCCATCCTGGCCAGTTCTGGCCTGCTGCCGATGTGCCTGTACTTAATGGGCTTACTCCATCGGTGTCGTGGAATGTGACGGACTACCTTGGAGCAAATCTCTCGCAAACAGTCCTCATTGCACCCTCGTTTGGTACGATGACCAGTATGAATCTCATGGACACTGTATCAAAACAGAGTGGATTTGCAATTGTATATGACAACATCGTTGGTGAAGACAGCTTGCTAGTGATTATGTCGTACAGTGAAGCCCTTACAGATGCCTATGTTCATCCAGATTCGGTTAGCGGAGCAGGCATAATGACGATGCTTGTGCCAGACAACGGTACTGTAACAATTCCTTCTTCTGCAATGAGTGGATTCACTCCGAATCGCGTATTCAACCTCTCTGTAACACGCTATAAGTATAGCACATTCAGTCACGTCGGGCATACTATTGGCCATGCGTCATCATACACGAGGTCAACTTCTGTGTATCTTAAGCCGTGAGAACTTGTTTGCAGGGCCGAGGAATGTGCTGTCTGTTGTTAGTTAAATGTGAAGTCAAAGTGAAGTTCCACTATTACTAGAAGAAAAAAGATGTTATCAACACTTTTGATCAGAATGTGCCTCTCTTGTATGGCAGCGCTGCTCGTTGTCTCGTGTTCGGATGATTCAACCTCTGCTTCTCTAAAGGACTCTAACGAAGGCTGGTGGAATAGCTCGAACATTAGTTCTATTTCTAACGGGCTTAATCTCGTGTCAACGACGTTGCGTTTTAACAAAGCCGACAATACCAATTCGGATCGCGACTCACAGTGGTTCTATTTCTTCGACGGCAATGGCGCTCCTGCTTCACCGGCATCACTTGCTCTTAATGGCGTGTCTTTGAGTTCCGTACTAGATCGCCAAGCAGGTAATACAGCGATGACATGGAATGGTGCTAATCATGTTTGGACTGTTGGCGGCACTGGGTCGATACCCTCATATAGCGATACTCTGGCCTCTCTTAATCGTTTCGATGTTACGGCCCCAGTCTCATTTTCTGATACAATATCAGCAAGCAGTGGAGTTGTGGTAACTTGGGCCTCGCCTGGTTCAATTGATTCGGTACTCTTGGAAGTTGACTATGACTATTCCACAAGCGTCATGTTCGATTCTACAGTAGGCGCATCTAATTGGAGGCGGCTAAAGGTAGTTGCAAACACGGGTTCTCATACGTTGTCCGCTGGCGACTTAAGTGGAGTACCCAACAGTGGGTTCGTTAGTATTACTGTGAGTGCTATAAAGTACAAGACAAGGACTATTCAAGGGTTCCCAGTTCGAACATTTTGCATATCGTCGTCTCGTGTTGTTTGTCCGGTAGGAAACTAATATGTAGTTAATAGCTGTTTCATTGACTCAATTCTTAAGCCTCGTGCTTTGTGTCGCAGGTCTTGCATCGAGTTGTTCTTCACCAGAGCTTCCCAATGCTGGAAATTGTGGGTGTCCAAGTCCATGTAGGGTTACCTTAGTTCACCCGCAAGGTGTTGATGAGGCAGATGAATACGTGTTGCTCGTTAGTGACTATGAAAACAACGAGCAGTTGTGCATGGATCATCGATTCGTAAGTTCTAGACAGACGAAACCATTGTTTCCCTCGAGCGAGGTGATCTATATTCCATGCTGTAAGCGGCTTAAGATTGAGGTTCAGTATAAGTTTAAGTGTCCCCCTGGATCGCCTCCACCTGGGTTTGCGTTAGTAACTGCGATTGAGATTATTAGTCCGCAAACGTGCACCCCAGTCGTTGTGCCCGCGATCGTTGAGGTATTCGATGGATGCAATTGAACGTCGTCTTTAGTAGGCGATGGCTACTGCCCAAAACACACACAACACGTGCAGCCGAAGCAGCGTAGCTTTGTGGCGTTGTTATGACGTTGCCACTTGTGATCATCGGGGCCGGCTGGGCCGGTCTTGCCGCCGCCGCGCGCGCAGCGCGCAGCGGCAGGCACGTTGTGCTTGTCGACGAACATCCCTACGTGGGTGGCCGGGCACGGTCGTTTGCCGAGGCAACGACGGGCGAAATCATCGACAACGGCCAGCACCTGCTAATGGGCTGCTACCACGAAGTGTTAGCCATGCTAGACCTAGCCGGCACCACGCCGCTGCTGCGCAAGCAAAAAGCCCTGCAGGTTCACTTTGCCGATGCAACAGGCAACCACAACGTGCTGGATGCTTCGATGCTGCCCGGCGCAGCCGGCGTAGCACTGGGAATTCTGCGCCTTGGCGGACTGTCGATAGCCGACCGCCTTGGCATTGCCCGCCTAGCATGGCGCATACAGCGTGGCGCCGTTGCCGTAGCCGGCAAAACCTGCCATGAGTTCTTAACCCAAGAGCGTCAAAGCCAGCGCGCTATAGAGCGGTTTTGGGAGCCCGTTGTTCTGGCAACGCTTAACGCGTCGGTACACGAGGCGGCGGCCAGCTTGCTGGACGCCGTTATGCGCTTGGCCTTTATGGGCAGCTCGCCACACGATAGTACCATGCTGTTGCCGGAGTGTGGTCTGTCGGACCTTGTAGAGCCGCTAGTTGACGTTATCCATAACAGCGGGGGCACCGTGCTGTTAAGCACGTCGGTACAGTCGTTGGCGATCGAAAACGGGCTCGCCATAGGCGTACGCCTAAGCGATGGTACAACCATAGCGTGCGATGGTGTGATATGTGCCATTCCGCCTTATGCCTTGCAGCGCCTGCTGCCTAGCACCCATGTTCCCGCAGTATGCTCGGCCATCACCTATTCGCCCATCGTAAGCGTGTACCTTTGGTATGACGCCGACGTTGTGCCGTGGACCTTTGCGGCACTCTTGGGCACGCAAACACAGTGGGTGTTTAACCGAAGGAAGATAGCGAGGGCCGCCGATGACGTTGTGCGGGACTATCCCGGACATCTTGCCTGTACCGTAAGTGCCGCCGAGGCATTAGCCAAGCAGACGGCTACCGATGTGATAGCCCAATGCGATGCCGACCTGCGGCGTGTGCTGCCGTCGATGCAGCGTACCTCGCTCATGCACGGCATCGTTATCAAGGAGCGCAGGGCAACGCCCTGCATAACGCCGCAGATAGAGGCCATGCGGCCCGCCGTAGCACGTCCGTATGCGAACGTTGTGTTGGCCGGAGATTGGACCGGAACAGGGTTGCCGGCTACGCTCGAAGGGGCGGCGCGCAGTGGCGTGCTGGCTTACGAAGCGCTTGTTGGCGCGTAGCGCATACGCTCTGGAACAACGGCGTTCAGGCGTCGCAATGCATACAACAGCACCCAGCCCCATGCCGTGCCGATTGCTGCGCCTCCAACAACGTCCGACGGCCAATGCACGCCCACATACAGTCGCGAAATCATAATCGTAGCTGCTAGAAGCCACCACAGCCACCACCAGCGTGGCAGGTTCCACGAAAGCAGTACGGCCGCCATGGCGTTGTTCAGGGCATGATTGCTCGGAAACGACCCACCGCCGGAGCCGCTGCGTTTAAGCACGTCGGGAAGTACTTCGTACGGTCGTAATCTGCCGATCGTCTCTTTTAGCAAATAGTTGCTGGCGGGGTCGGCAACCAGCACGCCCACAAGCATCGCCGCGGCACACCAGCGCCCCTTACTCCCTCCAACCACCACAAGGGCCAAGATGCCGGCGGCGTAGATGGGGCGCCACACTTCGGTACTCGTTACAAAGGGCATAACAACATCAAACACTGGGTTCGTCCATCCGTGATTGACGGCATAGAACAACCACAAATCAAGGGGCATCGCAGGGCCGTGGAACGTGGAAAAGCGGTGTAGGAGTTGGTGATAACCACCGAAGTTGCATCAAAGTTATGCACACCAACCGGGTTGTGATAAACTTCACTTGATGGCTTGATAAGAATGGCCTAATTTGGCACCCCAATCGACCGCGGCATGTCAAAACGACATCAAGCAGCAGCATAAAGAGGAAGTTCGGCACAAACAGGGGGTGTCGGGTGGTAGCGGCGGACGATGGGGACGGTCACGAGGGCTGAACACAGAACGAGCAATGGCAAGCCAAACGGTTGCGACACATAGGTGCGTAACCGTGGGGGTGGCGTAGCCGTCGAAAGAGCGTGTTGAGTTGTCGTGGCGAACTAGCACTCATCACGTTTTTTCTCTCGAGGTCTGCATGAAGGTTACGCGCCGCTTTACCGCGGAGGGGTCTACTCCGTATTCACAGTTTGACTACACACTGCGATCATCGGTGTTGCGGAATACCGATGGAACGGTAGTATTCCAGATGGACGACATCGAGGTGCCTGTGCAGTGGTCGCAGGTGGCTACCGACATCTTGGCGCAGAAGTACTTCCGCAAGGCCGGCGTGCCACAGCGGAATGCTGATGGAACGCCAATGGTGGACGACAGCGGTAACCCTGTGCTGGGCGCAGAGCGGTCCATCAAGCAGGTGGTTGGACGCCTGGCTGGCTGCTGGCGCTTTTGGGGAGAAAAGTACGGATACTTCGATACGGCCGCAGACGCCCAGGCCTTCGAAGACGAGGTTGCCTACATGCTGCTTAAGCAGATGGCAGCACCAAATTCGCCACAGTGGTTTAACACTGGCCTGAACTATGCCTATGGTATTACGGGCGGTGCACAAGGGCACCACTACGTCGATCCCGACACCAAGCGTCTAACACGCAGTACTGACGCCTACACGCATCCGCAGCCGCATGCCTGCTTTATTCAAAGCGTCGAAGACGACCTTGTAAACGAAGGCGGCATTTTTGACCTTGCAACGCGCGAAGCTCGCATCTTCAAGTATGGCTCGGGTACGGGCTCCAACTTCAGCAACCTTCGTGGCGAAAGCGAACGTCTCTCTGGTGGTGGTCGCTCGTCGGGCCTCATGTCGTTCCTCAAGATTTTCGATCGTGCGGCCGGCGCAATTAAGTCGGGCGGCACCACGCGGCGTGCAGCCAAGATGGTTATCGTGAACATCGACCACCCCGACGTGGAGAAGTTCATCGAATGGAAGGCCAAAGAAGAAGAAAAGGTTGCCGCCCTTGTGGCAGGCTCGAAGGTGGCCGCAACGTTCCTTGAGGCCATCATGGAAGAGGCCAAGCTGAACGGTACCGACGAAAAGCTCAACGAAAAACTGCGCATGCTGATTCAGCGCGCGCTGCATCGCGGCGTGCCGTACAGCTACATCAAGCGCACGCTGTCGCTCGTCGAACAAGGATTCACGTCGATGTCGTTCGACAGATTCGACACGCACTACGAGTCGGAGGCCTACAACACCGTATCCGGTCAAAACAGCAACAACTCCGTTCGTGTTACCAACGACTTCATGCAGGCCGTGGTGAACGACACCACGTGGGACTTGGTGTGGCGTACCGACAGCACGAAGCGCACGACGGTTCGCGCTCGCGACCTGTGGAACAAGATCAACATGGCCTCGTGGAAGAGTGCCGACCCAGGGCTGCAGTTCGACACGACCATCAACGAGTGGCACACATGTCCGAACGACGGTCGCATCAACGGCTCGAACCCATGCTCGGAATACATGTTCTTGGACGACACAGCGTGTAATCTGGCGTCGCTCAACCTTGCACACTTCTTTGACGAAACAACGGGCACGTTCAAAGCCGCTGACTTCAAGCATGCGGCACGGCTATGGACCATCGTGCTTGAAGTGTCTGTACTCATGGCGCAGTTCCCATCGAAGGAAGTCGCTCGTAAGAGTTTCGACTTCCGCACCTTGGGCTTGGGATATGCCAACCTGGGCACCGTGCTCATGGTTATGGGCGTTCCGTACGATTCGCCCGAGGCACTTGCTATTGCCGGCGGTATCACCGCCGTGCTTACTGGCGAATCGTATGCAGCGTCGGCCGAAATGGCGCGCGACGTGGGCGCGTTCCCACGGTTCGCCGCAAACCGCGAAGCTATGCTTCGAGTCATTCGCAATCATAGGCGTGCAGCATACAACGTGGAAGCGTCGCAGTACGAGGGTCTCACCATCATGCCGATGGGCATCGACGAGGCCCTCTGCCCGACGGACATTCTTGAGTCGGCGCGCAACTGCTGGGACCGCGCCTTGGCGCTTGGCGAAGAGTTTGGCTATCGTAATGCCCAAGTGTCGGTTATCGCTCCAACGGGCACGATCGGCCTAGTGATGGACTGCGACACTACCGGTATCGAGCCCGACTTTGCCATTGTGAAGTTCAAGAAGCTCGCCGGTGGCGGATACTTCAAGATTGTGAACCAAAGCGTGAACAAGGCCCTTCGGACCTTGGGATATACCGAGCAGCAGATCGACGACATCGATAAGTACTGCAAGGGCCACGGCACGCTCGTTGGATGTCCAACGATTAACCGCGCTTCGCTCAAGGCCAAGGGCCTTGCCGACGACGTCATTGATACCATCGACAAGGCGCTGGACTCGGCCTTCGACATTCGCTTTGTGTTCAATAAGTGGACCCTTGGCGAAGACGCCCTGCGCTCCCTAGGTGCAAGCGACGAAGACATCGCTACCGACAACGTGGACGTCTTTGACCTCTTGGGCTATTCCGATGCCGACATCGATGTAGCCAACGACTTCATCTGTGGCACCATGACCATCGAAGGTGCGCCGCACCTTAAGGACGAGCACCTGCCTGTGTTCGATTGTGCTAACAAGTGTGGCCGTAAGGGACGCCGCTACATCAACTACATGGCCCACGTTCACATGATGGCGGCAGCACAGCCCTTCATCAGCGGAGCCATCAGCAAGACCATTAACATGCCCAACGAGGCCACCGTCGTCGACGTCGGCCACGTCCACATGGAATCATGGAACCTCATGGTAAAGGCCATCGCCTTGTACCGCGATGGATCGAAGCTTTCGCAGCCACTCAATGCCAGCAATGACAATTTCGACGAAATCGTGATGTTGGGCGACGAGGACAACCTTGACGAATCAAAGGGTCCCAAGGAAGTTTACGACCGCATCGTCGAGCGCGTCTATCAAATCGCCGAGCGTCGTCGTCTGCCAAAGCGTCGCCATGGCTACGTCCGCGAGGCCTCGGTAGGTGGCCACAAGGTGTACTTGCGCACCGGCGAGTTCGAAGACGGCTCACTCGGTGAAATCTTCATCGACATGTACAAGGAAGGCGCCTCGTTCAAGGGCTTGCTCAACTGTTTCGCTGTGCTTACGTCGAAGGCACTGCAGTATGGTATTCCGCTCGACGAACTTGTAGACACCTTTACCTTCACACGTTTCGAGCCCGCTGGCTTTGTCGAAGGTCACGAAGCCATCCGCAATGCCACGTCCATCCTCGACTACGTTTTCCGCACGCTTGGATACGACTACTTAGGCCGCAAGGACTTCGTACACGTCACCGCGGTCGACGAAGTTGTCAAGCCCATCACATCTACCGTTCCTGGCTCTGGGGCACCTTCCACTACGTCGACAGCCACTCCTGTTGCCATCGGAGTAGGGGGCACCGCGTCAGCCAAGGCCGACGTAGCAAGTGCCACTGTGGCCAAGCGCCATGCGACACTCGACCTGCGCGAGCTAGGATATACTGGCGAGCAGTGCCCATCGTGCCAGTCGTCGCGCACGAAGCGCAACGGTTCGTGCACGGTGTGTGAGGACTGTGGAGCCACCACCGGCTGCTCGTAAGCGGACGTTGAAACACTACCCTGTAACATTTCGAGAGCTTGTTGATTGCAATACGCAGTCACAAGCTCTCGTTTCATATCTGTGGCACGGCAAGGCGGTTCATCACCACGTTCCGCGATGCCCCTCCAATGTTTTCCTTTGGAGAATTTTGCCGATTGGAATAACTTGTACTTGATTCAGCGGACTCTTCGGTTCGCGGCGACCTTTGCGCTCGCCAACAACCGACCGAAATCCGCATCAAAACGATGACGACGTACACCATTCATTGAGGAGTTCACCATGAACACACGCACGATTCTAGCAGCCGCGTCCCTTTGTGTTGCAGCGATTTTCGCTGTTACAACGGCGGGTAGCGCTCCATGCGACGATAAGGCAAGCGCCAAGAAAGCGTCATGCTGCGCCACGAAGGCCACCAAGACGTCGACAGCGAAGGCAGACGCTTGTGCGACCGACAAGGCAACGGCCACAAAGGCAGACGCCTGCGCGACCGACAAGGCAACTGCTGCAAAGAGCGACGACTGCGGAACATCCGCAATCAAGACAGCAAAGGCAAAGAAGGCCGGCGGATGCTGCTCGATGAAGAGCTCGACGTCGACCGTTGATGCTACGACAACAAAGACAGAGGCGACAACCGCCGCCGTACAATCAGACGCGAAGTGATTCACCTAGGGGCAAACGGCGAAGCCGTACACCAGTGCCCCTTATGAACCAAATTATCACCACATACACTTCACCACCGAAACTGTAGATCGGAGGCAACCATGTCGAAGGGCGGAGCCGGTAAGGTTTACTTTGTGCTCTATCTGGCCGTTATTCTCGAGCTCCTTATCATTATCGTGGAGCGCGACGAGGCCGAAGAGCATCTTATGGCCAAGCAGAAGGAATCCATGCGGATTGTTGAGAGCATTCTCTCGCAGTTGCAAGTGGGTGCCGGTTCTGAAGGCATTAACACGCGTCCACAAGACCAAATCACGATTCCTCCGCCGGGCATTAATGTTAAGGAGGCCATTGGCGCCGACTTAAAGCCCGAGCGCCGCTATCTGATTGAGGTTGGTGTAACCGACGTAAACGCTTCGGTGAAACAGCTCGAAAGCGAGGAGCCAGAGGCCTATCTCGATCGGCTTCACCGATACATCCGCCTAGCGAATGTGTCTGACCTTCGTTATGAAGTTCTGCATTCCAAGGCAGGCACCAATGAAGAAGTGCCGCTAGACTCGAACGCATGGGTGAAGAAGGGTGAGACTACCCTAAAACTCAATATCGACGAGATGGAGAAGCAACTGGATAACGTGTACAACCAGCACAAGGGAGATCCGGTTGCCTTGGTAGACAACCTTCGGACGTTCATGACGAATGCCCTGTACGAACCGGCACCATCTACGGGCTTCAAGCCTGGTAAGGTGTCGGATGCCGAGTTCTTCTACCATCGCGATGAAACGGTTGCCGTGAAAGAACGTGCCGCCAAAAAGCGCGTGTTCGTGGTAAACTTCGAGCCAAAGGAAGAAGGCTGGTATAAGCTGCGGTTTACGTCGAAGGCCAACAAGATCCTTGGCGTGTACAACCGCGATAACTCCATGGAGATTGATCCGGATCAAAAGGTGAATATCGGCACAGTGACGCTCAAGGTAAAGGACCTTCTGAAGGTACGCGACGCTCTTGAGAAGACTGTGTCTGGGCTGCCCTCGTCGGAAATGGCCAAGACCGACATGGCTGCGTTTATGGAGCAGCTTAACAAGATGAAAGAGAGCGCATCGGAGCTTGAAGTGCGTTCGAAGACCGAACTCTATGGCTATATCGTTCGCCTGGTTACGCCAGGACTGTCGGAAGGCTTCGACCAGAACAAGAGCGCCATCGAGTATAACATCCGCGTTCTGAAGCCACAGCCGCAGATTACCGACCCTGCGATTGCCGACTTGCGCAACGTCGTGCGCGTGTTTGATGGCTTGCAGTCGCTTTCACTGCCTATGAAGATTACGCCGTCGAACGGACAGACGGTCATTCTGCAGAATCCAGGTGGCGCTACGGTTTCTGGTGGCTCTGCAACAGCTTCGGCTTCGGGTGGTGGCGGCAAGTGGGCCGACAAGAACCTCGTGATTCCAGTGAAGGGCGCCCTGGCGCCACGCGAGGAACCATACGTATTCGAGCTTGCCCAAAAGAATGGCCCCAAGACGTCGGAAGTCGTTAAGTGCTCGGTATACGTCTACCCATCGAAGATTACGAACGAGTCCGATGTTTCATCGGCACTCGAAGCTGCATGGGGCGATCCGCTCGAGCTTGTTGTATCGCCAGCTTCTGGTAATACCATCAAGCCGGATGAGTTCCTTATGCAGTTCAACTTTGGTGGCAGTAATCAGACGTCGCCGATGCGCAAGCTGTCTGTGGCCGCTTCGGATAACGTAATCGTGCCTCCCGGCACGAGCGAAGTAGGTTTGACAGTTGCTTGGAAGGATCCGATATCAGGCGACGTTGTGCAGCTATGGAGCGGCAAGGGCGAAGTTGGACTGAAGAAGCCGCTTATCTCGCTTAGTGAAACGTCGGCCGAACCAATCATGGACCAAATGAGCGGCGAATTCAAGGTCATCAAGGTGCTTGTTCGTGCTCCGATGATTAGCGCCGACGAACGGGCTGACATTGGCGAGGTGAATGTTAACGTCACCAGCTCGTCGGTTCGCGACATGAAGTCCGGACAAACCTACAAGGTCGTTCCTGTCGGCAAGGCCCGTAGGTCGGGAACGGGGAACGATTACGAGGTGACCTTGAAGCTTCAGGGCGGCAAGTTCCCACTCACGAAGGGACAGGTAAAGGGCAAGTTCACGATCTCGGTGTCGGCAACTGCGCGATCACAAGGATCTGAGTCACGTCCTCGTACCATGACGCGTGACTTGTCGATTTCTAACTAAACGACGGAACACAAGCAATGCGGCCTCGCCTAGGGCGAGGCTGCATGAAACAAGGGATAATACAGCAGTGCGCATGAACATCTTTCGATTGAACAACCGCAGCACACGAACCGCCTTCCTGTTGGCGGGTGCCATTTCGATAATGGCCCTGTCGATTTTTAATGCCGTTCCAGTGCAGGCGCAACAAAGTGCTCAGATCAAGAATCTGCTCCAGCGATTCAAAAACTGGCGCTATGGCATGGTGTCGGTGTACAAGGTGGGTGAAGAAGACGGCATGGTGTCGAACCTTAATGTCGTACTTGGACCGCCAGAACCAGAGCAGCCTGAAGAAGCTAAGTCGTGTAAAAACAAGGACGACGTCGAGTCGTACGTTCTTACTGGCGGCGAAGGGATGGATGAAAAGGAAGTAAAGAAAATCCTTTCGGGTCCTGGCTGTAAGGCATACGAGCGCTATTACACGTCGAAAGTGGCGTGGGAACGCGCCCAGTTCAAGAAGGCCTATGTGGTTACATCGCGTCGTGCTCCGGGTGAATCGTTCCAGATCATTGGTTTGCTCACGCAGAAGAACTCCGAAAGCTACTATGGTCTAAAGGAGGACTTGGATCCCCCGACAGACATCTTCCTCGAGGCAGACCTAGGCAAAGACCTCGACGAACAAAAGCTTGTCAACGGTGTTGTAAAGAAGGCCCGCGAAGTACTTCAGACGTCGGCCGCAACATTGTACCAGTATCTCGAGAACCAGATCATTCAGGGGAACCTCGAAAACGTAACGCCGGAAGCACAGGGCATTGGCGACGACAACATCCGCTTTACACGGAAGACCTACGGAAACACCACGGGCATCTCGGAAGATGAAACGCAAACCTATATCCGTATTACCGAGGGTCTGCCTGCCGATTACCAGAATGAAAACGAAATCGTTGTAAGCTTGGCCGATGGCATCTCGTACCGCAGGTATGAGCGCCCCAAGGCCGAAGACGGCTCGGCGGTTGTTCCAGATAGCGGAACGACGGGTCCTGCCACAAACAACAACCTGCCCAAGTACGGCGTTGAATTGCGCTATGGACTAGAAGACATCAACTATCCCTCGCTGTGGAGCGAGCGTATGTCGCTGAACGCCTTATGGGGTGCCTCTCGCCTAGGCCTCGTGTTGCCAACGTCGGGCTGGAGCAGTCTTGCCAGCGATTTTGGTAACACTCGCACTATGACGAATGGGGGCATTGGAATCAACGGATCATTCGACTTCCCGATTCGCGTGGTGTCGCAGTCTGGCGTGTTTAACGTGTCGGCGTCGTACGTCTTTGACGATGCCACGAAGACCGACCACCAGGTGTTTGACGCAGACAACCGTCGATTTGTCGACAACCTTGTGCGTTTCCACGCTGCAGTGCATTACTCGTTTGCCGTGCGTATCGACAAGGACTTCATGTTCCGGTTCCGCCTTGGTGGTACCGTGTACAACATGGAGCAATGGGGCGATCAACTCCTACCGTCGGGAGACACATCGAAGCTTTCTTTTGCCAAGTACCAATCGCAGACGATTGGTGGCGTAAGTGGCCGCATCGACTTTATGACAACCGGCTGGGCTACTCCTGTTGGCTTTAGCTTGTCGTACTTCGACGACACCATGCTTGGTGTTGCTTGGCTTCAAGTACCTGTAATGCCCGAGATGGCCGTGCGCTTCGACGCCCGCATCTTTACTCCGGTCTTCCGCGATGCTCGCCTATGGGAGCGCGAAGCCATCGTGCTTCCTAGTGTACGATTCGTGTTCAACTTCTGACAACCCGCACAACCAACACCATGAACTTTCGCTTCCCGATCTCCCTCTCGCTTGTTGCGGTTCTTTGCATGATGGCCGTGGGTTCTACCACAGCCGTTGCGCAGTCGAAAGCCGACGAAGCCATTACAGCGCTTAAAACGATTGATCCCGAGATTCTACAGTACTTCCCACGCTGGCGTGTGTGCGAACCTGATCTGCAAATTCAGATTCGCCAGACGTTTGCCCTAATGGGATACGACAAGTCGAAGCTCGATCAGCAAAACATTGTTATCACATGTGCGCCGCTCCGCACCGACTTAGAAGAACCCGAGTACGACCTTATTCTAATCGAATGTGGTACCGAGCAGATGGTTGCCGCCGAAATCCAGGCCAACATGAAAAAGCTGTCGTACCGCATCTCCAATCCAAAGCGGCCATACTGCTACCAAGATATACCGCCATCCGATCCGCCGACTCCGCCGCAAGTAGCGCAGATTATCGACTACATGCGCCCCACAAACGTTAATCATGCATTTACGCTGTCGGCCTTCGAGCAAACGCTGAAGATTGGCAAGACTGGCTTCTGGGTTAATTCATCGATTGGCACCGACCAAGTGGGCTACACCTACTGGTCGTCGGGCGAAGGTCGCATCACGCTTCAACGCCCACTATATCAGAATCTAGACAACGCAACCCGCCGTGCCATTCCCTACCTTATCAATGCCCGGTTCGGCTTCGGCTATCGCATGACGGGTGGTCTGGACGGTCAGAATAAGATCCTGGACTTTATTCCTGGACGTCAGCTAAATGCAGGCGCCGGTGGTAAGATCGTTGGTGGCCTCGACTTCCACATGCCATTCCACCCACAGGCGGGCTTGGCGGTAAATCTGGAATTGCCTCTATCAGGAATCAACGCGGCATCAACCATCGACAGCACCACGTACGCTGTTATGCCACTTGGCATTCGCCCGCCTATCGCCGTTGGTGTGGATGGCGACGTCGTAGCAACCGCAGCCCTTCTGCGCAGCACTGGCCAGGTAACAGTGTTCTACAACTGGTGGCTCGACGAGCAAGCGCCCGAGAACTTCTTCCGTTTTGATGCCGGTATCTCGTATGCCGAAGTTCGCGAAGCTGCCATGATGACCGATTTGAATGATCGATTTGCACGGTTTCTTGCCGTTGATGGAGTCCTAGGTCTAAACACCTGGCGCCCCGTCGAAGCTCTCGACTGGGTGTACTTCAAGGCGGAGTATCGCAACCAAAACGCCTTCCCATTTGGCGTCAGTCTGCAGTACTCTAACCAGATTCTTCTTGGCAGGGCCTACCTGCCCGTACTCGGAGATTGGCTCTATGTTGAAGGGCGCTACGCTACGCCACTGCGCGACGCACGTCCGTTCGAGCTGACAAACTTCTTCATGATTTCGCCCGTTCTTCGACTCAACTTCTAAGTATAACGCTCATGATCATAGAAGCCCTCGGAGACTTTCCTCCCGGGGGCTTCTCGTGTTTATCACCGATCTAAACCTTTTGCCGTAACACGTGCGCCTTGTTCTTGCCATCGTCTTCTTTGCCGCAACGTGCTCCTTGCACGCCAGCATCGATTCGTTAGAGGCAGCCCGCAAGAAAGCCGAAGACGCTAAGGTTCGATCGGCACTCGATGGCTTACGGCTGACAATTCAAAACGTCGACATCACGCGCTTCCCACGCGTTAAGCTCATCGTCGAAGTCCTCGACGACCAATCGCGCCTGCTCGATACCATCAACCCTCGCATGCTTACCGTCGTTGAAGACGGCGTGCCCAAACCCGTAGAGTCGATCGAGAAGATTACCATCACCGAGACGATTCCGGTCGATTTCGTCTTTCTTGTCGACGTCACAGGCACCATGCAGGCCTACATCAACGGCGTCAAGAACAACATCGAGAACTTCGTTGAATCACTCCGTAATCGTGGGATCGAATATCGAATTGGCCTAGTGATGTTCTCCGACATTATCGAAAAAGTACATCAACCAACATCCGACGTCCGCGAATTCAACAGCTGGCTTTCGAAGGTGTTTGCCGCTGGTGGCTTCGACGAAAAAGAGAATGCCCTAGAAGCCATTGCCGAGGCAACACGCACAAAGTTTAACCCCGCTGCCAACCGTGTTGCCGTTCTTATTACCGATGCCCCCTACCACCAGTTTGGAGAAAGGGGCAACGGCCGTACGTTCCTGACGACGGAGATGGCAATAGCTGCGATGAAGCAAGCGAACCTGCGGCTGTTTTGTATCGCACCACCAGAGTTGCCAGAGTATCGCACAATGGCCGAGGCAACACGGGGTGCTGTGTACAACATCAAGGAGCCCTTTGCAAAGATTTTGGATCAGTATGGTACACAGCTTACCAACCTGTATGCGATTTCGTATCGTTCTGATTCTAAAGTTGTGCGAGACAGCATTAACGTGTCGATTCTCGACGAGCAACGGCGTGAACTTGTACGCCAGATTATTCCTATCGTAGAAATTGGCCGGAAGTTCATCATCGAAAATCTGTTGTTTCAGTCAAGCAGCTCCGTTCTGCCAGAAACAGTACAGGAGCTCGACGTGCTGGTTGATTTCATGAAGAGTCGCCCTGCCGTTCGTATACGCGTTGAAGGGCATACCGACAACCGTGGACCATTGTCGATTAATAAGGCATTATCGCTGCAGCGCGCCGAAAGCGTTCGTCAGTATCTCATTCAACGTGGCGTTGCTGCCTCGCGAACAGAGGCCGTAGGTTTTGGCCCAACAAGGCCGATTGGCAACAACACGACTGAGTTTGGACGCAGCCTCAATCGTCGGACCGAAATCGTAATTACTGCGAAATAGGCTGGGGCTGAACCACCGTTACGCCGGCTTGTGTAAAGATGTCGATGTACTGCCGGTGCACTTCCCGGTTGGGCTCTTCCATCAGGTTAACTACTCGCACTTCGCCAGCCAACGTGGAGCGCAGTTGCATTGCCTGCGCAGTGCGCTGTGTGCGCGGCCCGATTGACTCTAGGTCGTTGGCATTAACAGCGCCGCACACGTAGAGTGTGCTTGGGAGTGGCGATTTTGTAAGCAATCCAGCAATCATCGACAAAAGCTCGCCTTGCTTGCGAACGCTTAGGTTCTTGGTGTCGACACCGGCCTTCATAATCGTCGATTGATACTCGCCAATGTTCGAACACCAGGGATCGGCTACGGTGCTGGCAACCACGAGATCTGTCGTCATCGAGTCGGCACCGATGTCGTTAATAATGTACTTGGCTAGTGCCCTAGCACGCTCGGGGCCCACGGGCGATAGCATTACTGTAAATGCTACGCGTTTGGCTTGTTTGCGTCGTTCGCGCTCAACAACGCCAGTTTTTTTTGGCGTTTCGCGATAGAGAACACTCAGCGTAAGCCCAGTAATGGCAAGCAAGCCGAATGCGGCAAACACCAGCTTCCACGAGCCCTGGCGTATGGTGGGTTCAACGGGTTCTTCGGTCGTGCTCACGCATCAATCCTCGGTTACCTGTTTCGACTGTCCATCTTCGATTGGGACGGGATAGACGCCCGTAAAACAGGCCGAGCAATATCCTACGCCGGGCCCGCTAGGCACAGCATCCATCATGCCCTTAACACTTAAGTAGCGCAGCGAGTCTACGCCCAGTGCTTGCCCAATTGCTTCGTCGCTCGCGTGGTGGTTTGCTACCAATTCCTCCCTGCTTGGGAAGTCCATTCCATACATGCACGGATGTTTGACAGGGGGCGACGTGATGCGTAGGTGAACCTCGCGGGGCTGCGCCTCGCGAATGAGCTGCACCAGCGAGCGCGACGTCGTGCCTCGCACGATGCTGTCGTCGATGACAACCACACGCCGGCCTTCTAAGACACCTCGTACCACGTTAAACTTGGTTTTGACTTTAAACTCGCGTGAATCCTGTCCCGGTGCGATAAACGTGCGGCCAACGTAATGCGATCGTATGAGGCCGATTTCGTATCGCGTGGGGCCCGCAACGTTCTCGTTTACGCGGGCATAGCCCAGCGTGGCTGTGTTGCCCGAATCAGGTACGGCGATAACCACCGTCTTGTCGTCTTCGGTTCCCGGCACGGGGCTTTCTTCGGCGAGCGTCTTGCCAAGGCGTCGGCGCACTTTGTCGACGTTATGACCAAAGATGCGCGAATCGGGGCGGCTGAAGTAGATGTATTCGAAGATGCAGTGCGACGACGTCTCCATGGCCTCGTGGATGTAGTGCGAGGTGAATTCGCCGGTCTGCACGGTGCGTTCGTTGATTTCTAGGATTTCATTGTGTTCGACGTCGCGAACGTACTCGGCACTCAAAATGTCGAGAGCGCAAGACTCCGACGCCACAACGTAGGCGTCGCCATCGGCATGGCGAATGCGTCCTATACACAGCGGCCGAAACCCATTCGGGTCGCGGGCTGCATACAGGGCCTTTTCGCCGAGCATTACGAGCGAATACGCTCCGCGAGCCGTGTGAACGGCTTCGCGTACGCGTTCTATCTGCGTGCTGTGCTTACTGCGTGCAATAAGGTGCAGAAAGATCTCGCTGTCGGTTGTCGTCTGAAAAATCGCCCCGTCATCCTTGAGTTGTTCGCGCAGCGACCGAGTATTGGTAAGGTTGCCGTTGTGCGCCAAGGCGAACAGGCCATGGCGATAGTTGAAGTGAAATGGCTGGATGTTGGCTAGCGAGGCGCTGCCCGTGGTAGAGTAGCGGTTATGGCCTAGGGCCGCCGTGCCGCGGAGTGTGCTGTTAAACAGCGAGTGGTCCTTAAACACGTCCAGCACGAGGCCTTCGCCTTTGTAGACGCCAAAGCGTGGCTTGCTACTAGCATCGTCGGTATACATCGTAACGATGCCCGAGGCCTCTTGGCCGCGGTGTTGAAGGGCATGCAAGGCGTAGTAGGTAAGTACCGATGCCTGCGGATGGTTAAAGACGCCAACGATTCCACACATAGTTAGTCTTCGTTCATGTTATGGAAGACATTCTGCACGTCGTCGTCTTCTTCGATTCGATCAATGAGTTTGATAACGTCCTCGGCTTGCTCGTCGGAGAGCGTGACAGTGTTGTTTGGAATGCGACGTAACTCGGCGGTTTCAACCTTAATGCCTTGCTGCTCTAGCGCCTTTTGCATGGGTGCAAAATCGGTGAAGCTCGTGTAGACGGTAACGTCGGTTTCGCCGGCCTGAATGTCTTCGGCTCCATTGTCGATAAGCAGCATCTCGAGGTCGTCCATGTTCACCCCTTCGGAGGGGATAACGAAGACCCCTTTCCGTTCAAAGATGAATTCGAGCGAGCCAGTTGTACCAAGCGAGCCACCAGCTTTGTTAAAGTATGAGCGGATGTTGGCAACGGTGCGCGTGTTGTTGTCGGTGGCCGTTTCGATCCACACGGCAACGCCGTGAGGGGCATAGCCTTCGAAGTTGACTTCGGCAAGGTCGGCTGCGTCCTTGCCTGCGGCCTTCTTAATGGCGTTCTCGACGTTGTCCTTAGGCATATTGGCCGCCTTGGCATTCTGCACGGCGGCACGCAGGCGCGGGTTGGTTTCGGGGTCGGCACCGCCAGACTTCACGGCAATGGAAATTTCGCGGCCTAGGCGCGTAAAGACCCTGGCCATGTTTGCCCAGCGCTTCTCCTTGCGGGCCCGACGGAATTCAAAAGCTCTACCCATGCAATGCTAACAGAAAATCAGAGTGGTTGTTCAAAAATGCGATACGTTCGGTAGGCCGTGCCCTTCATGGTGGTGTGCAAGGCGCGGTTCATCATTTCGTTGTCTTCGAGAATCCACGAGGCCTCGCCATAGCGCACGCCGTTGGCAAGAGCCCGGCTAGCAACTACGTGATACATGACGGCGTCGATACCCTTGTTGTGGAAGTCGGGTAGGACGCCAAGGACGATGATACGGACGGTGTTGATGCGCTTCTTCTTGGTGAGAAGGTGCCACGCCCCGGTAATGAGGTTGCCCGACCGATTGTGGATGAAGCACTGGTTTACATCGGGTAAGGCCAGGCAAAAGCCTGCGGGTTTTCCGTGGCTCTCGACGAAGAACACGTAGTCGGGGTTGGCAATCTGCTTGAGGTCGGCCGCAAGGAAGTCGAACTCTTCGTCGGTCATCTTAACGAAGCCCCAGTTGTCCTCCCACGCCGAATTGTAGATGTCTTTCAGCAATGCCACGTCGGCCCTAAACTGCTCTTTCTTTTTTAGCTCGACGTTGCGGATGGTTAGGCCGTAGCGCTGCATTAGCATGTCTTGCATGCGGTTCAGCTTGTCGGTGCGAAACGTCTGCTGGTCGAGAATGTAGGCGTAAAGATCCTTGGCCTTGGCAAAGCCAGCACCCTCAAGAAGCGTCTTGTAGTAGGGCGGGTTGTACGTCATAAGGATGACCGGTGGGCCATCGAAGCCGTCCACGAGCAATCCGCACTCGTCGTTCATCGAGGGGTTTACGGGGCCGCGGATGTGTGTTTTGCCCCGTTGGCGCAACCACGAAGCGGCAGCATCGACGAGGGCATTTGCCACGGCTTGATCGTTAATGCACTCAAAGAATCCGAAGAAGCCAACGTTGTCGGCAAACGTCGCGTTGTGATTGTCGTTGGTTATGGCAGCAATACGTCCAACCACCTCGCCATCGCGCTCGGCTAGGAACATCTGCAAGGCCGAGTGCTTGTAGAAGGGGTTTACCTTCTGGTTGAGCAGTTTCTTGCGATCCATCACCAGTGGAGCCACCCAGTGAGGGTCGTTACGGTAGAACAGCCACTGCGCCTTGATAAAGGGCAGGGTGTTGTCGGCATCGAGGGCGCGAATGGAAATTGGCATAGGGGCGGCGGCGTTTGATGCGGTCGGGTGCAAAGTTACCATTCCGTGCTGACGTATCTTCGCGGCATGAAACAGAACATCGTCATTCTTGCGGCTGCAATGAGCATTCTTGCAGCGATGGGGCTTCGAGCTCAACACGACGGAGGTACGGCAGCGCGTGCGCTGATTAGCCAGATTACGTCCGACTCGTTGTTGTCGTCGCGCGTTGCCGACTTCGTCGATCACTATCCACATCGCCTGTCGGGCTCGTCGATGCTCGAGTTGGGGCTAGACTGGATTGTTGCCGCGCTGCGCCGTGACGGATGGAATGTCCGCCAGCAAAACGTTATGGTTCCGCATTGGGAGCGCGGCGAGGAATCGGTGACGATGGTATCACCACTTCGGCGCAAGATGCCCATGTTGGGTCTGGGTGGCAGCGTTGGCACTGGCGGCAGGCCTGTACGGGCACGTGTGTTGGTGGTGGGCAGCTTCGACGAGTTGTCGAAACGCAGTGCCGAAGCCAAGGGCCGTATCGTGGTGTTTAACGTGCCGTTTACCGATTATGGATCTACCGTGCGCTATCGTTACGACGGTGCCGTGCAAGCAGCAAAGCACGGTGCAGTGGCATCGCTGGTGCGTAGCGTTGGACCCTACGGCATTCAAACGCCGCACACGGGCGGTATGGGATACGATTCTGCAACGCCGCGAATACCCCATGCGGCCATCACCATGGAAGATGCGATGATGTTACAGAGATTTCAAGACCGTGGCGAGACCGTCGAGCTGGAGCTTGCGATGTCGGCCCGCTGGTTGCCCGATGCCCCCTCTCGCAACATTGTTATTGAAATTCCTGGCACAGAAAAACCCAACGAAGTAGTGGTGATGGGTGGACATATCGACTCGTGGGATGTTGGACAAGGGGCAATGGATGACGCAGGCGGGTGCTTTGCTGCGTGGCGGGCGCTGCACGCCATGCGGGCCCTGGGCATGAAGCCAAAGCGAACGATACGCGTGGTGTTCTGGACGAATGAGGAAAATGGACTGCGAGGTGGTCGGGCGTACGAAGAGCAAACACGGAATGAAACGCACGTGTTAGCCGTTGAATCCGACGAAGGGACGTTTGCACCTCGGGGATTTTCTACGAATGCCAAAGGACCGCTGTTTGCAGACCTAACGTCGTATGCCAAGTTTTTGGAGCCCATTGGCGCCGGTACTATCGAAGAAGGCGGTGGAGGGGCAGATATCAGTCCGCTGGAAGAAAAGGGCGTTCCGGTGATGTCGCTACAGGTGGATGGTAGCCGGTACTTTTGGTATCACCATACCGATGGCGACACCTTCGATAAGCTGGACGCTAAGGAGCTTAACCACTGTGCGGCGGCTTTGGCAGTAATTACCTGGTATGCAGCACAACGCTAAGCGATGTAACAGAAGCTCTCGTTTGTTGTTCGTACGGCTATGATGCGTACATGTAAGGGGAGGCCTATGCGGCCATTCCTCGGATGGTGCTTGCCAATGATGCTGTTACTGCAGGTTTTGGCTGGCATTGCTGTGTGTGCACAGGACGGCAGCAACGTGGAATGGCTGTGTAAAATTGACGCCTATAGCCAGGGACCAACCATGCGGCAACATGTGGTTCACGATCGGTACCGTAACAACGTGATACTGTCAATGTCCTATCTAGACCAGTACGTAAGTGCCGATAGCGGGGAAACGTGGAGGCGGCTGTTTCACCCTGCGTTTCAACTGATTCCCAGCTTAGGAAGGTTTGATGCGCTTGACAATGGAACGTATGTGGTGAGTGCCAACTTCCGCATAAACGCAGAGCTGGACGGCATCCACAATGTGGTAAGCACCGATGGTGGCACAACATGGAGATTGCTGATAGCAGACACGGCTCAGTATCCTTTTCCTTTCAACGAGGAGCGTCAGCCAACAATTGTCCAGCCTCGGTGGCTTGCCTACCATTCTTCGATGTTGAACGTTGGGCGCGAACCCGGCATTTACGTTAGCGATAACAACGGTTCTACCTATCGACGGTATGCTACACCTCATTCGAATTACCGTCAGATTCGTTCGCCGGGAGACTCAGTCATTCTTTGGACATCTGTACAAGAGGACGATGCGGCTGCGCAGGGTAAGCAATATGCCTGGCATCTTGGAAGAGACGAGAGCCCATTTTTGACGACGATACCCAATCTACCTGTGGGCGGTACATATCTGTATGCGATTATTCGACTTCGTAACGGTGCCGTATTTTATACGGACACCGTAAATCGGGAGCAGCGTGGAATGGACGGCGGAAGTCGTTCCGATCTTCAAGACGTGTACTATGCCAACAGTCTCACTGATACGTTTTCGCTTTGCGGTCTAGAGGGCGTACAAGGGCTTTTGCCGCCTGTGTCCGCCATGCTACGCATGACAGATACAAGCGTGGTTGGGATAACGGCCGATGGCCGAATACTCTTGTTTGGCCAAAGTGGCCCTATGGGACGTGTGCTGTTTGCTCCGCAAGAAGGAGAAGGAAGTTGTGCCGCGACACATTTTGGTGTTCATAATGGCCGATTGTTGGTGCATGTAGCTCAGCATGCCAAAACGATGGACCAGCACGGACTCTATGTGCTCTATGATAGCGGCACAGAGCGCGTGCAGACGTTCCCTGCAAAAGGCATGCTAGCCCAGTGGCGAACGCCATTTAATCCGACGTTGATTCCCCTAACGGCATCCCGATGGCTGATAGCCCCTGTGGAATCCGGCGGGGGCGCGGTTATTCAGACAACAGATGCCGGAACAACGTGGTCGCCACTGAACATTGCCGACCGTGGTACAGACAGGCCGAAAACCGCGACAATCACCGATTTTATTAACAATGGCGATGGATCGTTCGAGCTTCGGCTATCGAATGCACTATGGCTACGCTTACGGAAAGACGGCCGAGTGTACGTCGAGAAAATACGATCGCGTATGGAATACGACGAGGTAAAGGACGCTGGCACAACGCAAGAGCTGGGACCGATGAGCTTTAATCAAGCGATGTTTCATCCGGGGCGCTACGGTGTTCCGCACTTGTCGCGGACAATGGATGGAACACTCACCATGGGCGGCAGCGTACTAACACGATGGTCGGAAGAAGGAAATATCATCGACACTATTCTGCCGCGTAGAGCGGTGTTCGCAAAGCGCCACAGCGCTACACGCCTCTCTGCCGGGGCCGACTCGTTATGGTTCTCGTTCGACAACGGCAAGGAGTGGATCTACGTTGGCCAGGGCCTTCCTACTGGTGCGAAACGCCGGTCGGCAATCGAGGCCTTTCCGCGGCCTGGGATTGGAGACGTTGAAATTACGCGCAATGGAACCGTGTTGCTTGGCTTTCGTGGGATACGCGATCGCACGGTAACAGACATTGTGACTCTTGAGAACGACAGCATTCATGGTGGGCTCTACAGATCGACGGACGACGGTAATTCTTGGCAGATGGTCGATACGTTGACCATACCAAAGTGGAGCAACGTTTCTTCGATTCGTCAGCTTGGGGATGGTAGCATTGTCGCCCTGAGAAACCTCACTGCTAACAGGCACTCTGGGGGATTAGTCTGGTTGTACGCCTTTGCGTCATCGCACTTTGCAATTGTGCGCAGCACCGACGATGGATCTACGTGGAAGGATGTGTTGACGTCTAACTATACCAGTGGCATGGCGCGCACGTTCGAGGTTCCGGGAGCCACGTACGTTGTAACGCCGGGTGGCGTGTCGTGGCGGAGCACGAACTACGGTCGTACTTGGAGCGAGTTCGACGTTGCGGCGGAATTTGGTTCGACAGCGCTAACCTCTATGGAGTATTCCAGCGACGGATATTTGTATTTTACATCGGACGTAGGCTTAGGCCGGAAGAAAATTGGCATATCGTCGCTAAACAACGAAGCAATTGTGTCACATTGCCACCCGAATGTGCGAATTCAGGGAGGACGAATGAATATTGAGGCAGAATGCGCCTACGACCGTGTACATGTGTACGATATGCTTGGTCGTTGTTTGTATTCGGGTAGTCCCACGTCCGATTACCTGTTGTCCGGCCTTAGGCCGGGGATATACATCGTGTGTTTCGTAGGCGTGATGCAAACAAGCACAACAACCGTTTACAACGGGGAGTAACTCCAGTGAATGCACGAAAGATTCTATTATCGCTCCTCTTTGCAATGCTGCTCTGTCCGGTCGCGGAGGTACAAGCCCAGTTCGAGTTCGAGCAGAAGTACGAGTGGATATATCGGCCGCCGAGGTACGACCGCAAGGTGGGACGCCTTGTGGGGTATCAGGCAACGCCCTTTACGCAATATGACGCCTTGCGCAAGCGCACGTTTGTTGCCGGAGACCCTTATGATGTTCATTACACGACCGACGAAGGAAGAACGTGGGCGCCGATGTTCGACACGTTGATGTGGTATTTGGACTTTGTCTACACGTTGCAGATCAACCGAAGCGGAACGTATGTGTGGTACTCAACGATTTACCACCTAAAGAACTACATGAACATTCTGTCCGACGACGGCGGCAGAACTTGGCGGATGGCTATTGTTGATACGCTTAGGGGACCATTCGAAAATCGTGATGAACAGCCGGGTATTGTAATCGAGCCGTCGTTTCACGCGTGGCAGGCGAATTATAGTGTGACTGGTACTCCAGAGCATATACGTGGCGTGTGGGTTACGGCCGACAAAGGTCATACATTTAAGCGGATTCCCTATCCAGCCGGCATTAGATATGCTAGCCGGTGGATGTCGCCGGATGACTCTCTTGTTGCCGTAGCCGACGACAACTATTGGTATGTGGCACATGTAGTGCGAGACACTGCGTTTCGGCGTCTCCCGATGTTGTCGGCGTCGAATACTGAATGGGGATATACACCGGACGGGACGATTGTTGGTATAGGGAATGCAGGTGTTGTACTGGCAATGCCTGGTGGGTTACTCGCTGATATTCCAAGGCTTCCGATTGAGGGGCGTGCTGATTCGGCTTCGTTTCTGCCGATCCGCATGATAGATCATAGCAGGCACACCAAGATTTTTGTTGATGGGTCGGGTGGTATTGCTATGTATAAGCAGGGGTGGGCATCTCCACGGATTATCGTGCAAGGCGAAACGAGTACGGCTCTAACGTCCTTGCCATTTCACGGTTTTAACGACACGCTGTTCGTGTACTCATGCGGTATTCGCGCCAGCTCGCCACAACGCCGTACGCGTTACGTTGTTATCGATGTGCGTTCACTGCAAACACGCCTATTTGAAACCGATGGTCCAACCGAGGAGATCGTATGGCCATATCCCATGCGCTACATCGCCCCACTGTCTCCCGATCGCTGGGTGGTTCACAATTTTCACCATCCTGGAATTATAAAGGCCACGTCGAATGCGGGACAATCCTGGCGGTTACTCGATATCCCTAATCGCATCGACTTTGCTCCGCACACGTATGCCGGCGTACGGCAGCTTCTGCCGATGGGGAACGGCGCACCGGTGCTTCGAACGGCGCAGAATGCTGTTCTCGTTCCTTCAGAGAATGGCTACGATATGGCGTTGGAGACGGCGTTCTCGGCCAACCTGCGGCGTGGTAGGGAATACGGTGTGAGTTTAATTCGGGGTGAGCATCTTGATAATCACAGGCCCTCTGCTCGTGTAGTTTATGGCGACCAGCCGCTTGTGCAATATGATGATACCAGCTTTGTAACAACGGGTGGTGCGCTGCTGCGATATAGCGTTAACGGCGCGTTTCTCGATACCGTCTTTCAGATCCAGAACACGCACTTCAACCGTTTGGATAACGGTGTGTGGGTGCTAGGGGGCGACTCTACCTGGTTTACGTTTAACCAGGGCAAGGAATGGGTCTATGTAAGTAGGGCCTTTCCACACAGGTTAGGGCGCCAGGGTACAAACTGGCCTGCGGCACCAGTGAGCGCATCGATAACTTCCGAGGACGGAGCAATCTTCGTAGGAAGACGGGGGATGCGAAAAGAATTTCGGGGCGAGACCATAGACAGTATTATCGGCGGGTTGCTTCGAACCACTGATAACGGCAATACGTGGGCGCAAGTAGATTCCATACCGGCACGCTCTGCTGTACTTTCGCTAGCTCGGACGCAACGCGGCACGCTCTTGTGCCTTTCGGCAGACGTCATCCATATGCCCGAAGGCAAGGCCTGGATTGATGGCAGAGTTGTTGACGACTGGTTCTACGGGCGCGTTCAATTGCACCGCAGTACCGATCATGGCCGTACGTGGCGGCTTGCGTCGCTCTTACGTTTTGATCCCGAGATACGTCAGGTCGAGCCAAAGATCTACGTTGCCGACGACGATGTTTATATCGTGCAGCCAAACTCGGGCGTGTTTCAATCGACCGACGACGGCCTGCGCTGGAAGCAGCTGGATTTTACGTCGCTAGCGCCAACCTATGGCATTAACGACATCTGGCGGCCCGGCGACGGATATATGCATTTTGCGACTGATTCAGGCTATGCGCGAATGAAGTTGGAAGACATCGCATATACGTCGGTCGAGCAGGCCTTCGGGCAGGATGGTGGCCCGTCGATTTCCTACTACGAACACTCGCATGAGCTCGTCGTGGACACGCAAGAATATGTCGGTGGCGACATCGTGGTTGTCGACATGCGCGGCTCCATCGTGTTTCGCGCGGAGACGCCTTCAGGTCGCACACATCGTTTACCACCATTGCCTTCTGGCGCCTACGTTGCCGCAGTGCGTACACCGCAGGGCGTAACGTCGATGCCCCTTATCATAGCGCGTTAGGGGGAAGGAAGTGAGTTTTAGATGTATCCGGCTTTTCTGGCTAGCTTGTTTGACTTCGGCTTGTTTCTTGACAGAAAGCCAAGACGTGCATGCCCAGTTCGAGTTCAAGCAGCTGTATGAATGGATGTATCGGCCGCCATACTATGCGCGGAAGCTGGACAAAATCGTGGGATATTATGCTGCGCCATTTACGCAGTACGACCCTCTGAGAAAGCGGACGTTTGTGTCTGCTGATGCCTACGACGTACATTATACCACCGATGAGGGCCGAACATGGACGCCGATGTTTGACACATTGATGTGGTATTTAGATTTAGGCAATGCCATGCAGATCCATCGAAATGGCACATACGTTTGGTATTCGACCATTTATTATCCGTCGAATTACATGAACATCTTGTCGGAGGATGGCGGAAAAACGTGGAGAATGGCAATTGTAGATACTCTAGCAGGGCCGTTTGGATCGCGCGACGAAATACCGGGCATTGTGGTTGAGCCGTCGTTTCATGCATGGCAAGGTTATCGTGCGCGACGTGTTACGCCTGTTGATGTGCGCGGGGCTTGGGTAACGGCCGACAATGGGCGCAGCTTTCGGCGAATACGATACCACAGACCTAGTTTAGAGCAAGTTGCGCTTCAGTCGCCGGCCGACTCGTTGCTGTCGTATTTCGACGGCAACACGATGTTTGTGGCCAACGTTGCTCGCGACACAATGTTTTGGCAGTGGAATATTCCTGGTTTACTGGGTAATACGCGGTGGTTTATCATGGCGGATTCGGCGATTGTTGGGAACAACGGCGGTAGAGTTGTTTTTGGTACGCGACCTTCGTCTGGCGTTCGCCCTCTTTCCGCACTGAACGAACCTAGCGGAACCGACTCTGTTGTGTTTTCTGTATCACACAGTCTGCGTATTAGTGATTCGCTCGTGGTGTTCTTCACCAATCTAGGGGGCATCGCTGCATATCGTGTAGGATGGGAGGGAGTGCGTCTCCTTCGAAGTCCAACAAAGGGTAGGGCATTGTTCAACGCTCCAACGTATGGCGTAAACGACACGATACTCGTTGTTGGCTATGCGCTTATGGGGGCCCATCCTTCGGAGCGGGCACGGTATGTTGTTGTGGATTTGCGGACGATGGAGGTGCGCCATTACAGTTCGGACGGGCCGACGCAGGCGTGGACGAGTGGAAGCATTCGTTACATAGCGCCGTTGTCGCCCACGCGCTGGGTGGAGCTCAATCGATATGACCCTGGCGTGGTGAAGGAAACCAAGGATGCGGCATCCACATGGGGGCTGTTAGACATTCCGGATCGTATCGACTTTATGCCAATTGTTTATGGTGGTGTGCGGCAGATCGTACCGCGGGCTGATGGGCGCGCAATGCTGCGAACGGCCTTCAATGGAGTGCTCGTTCCTAGTGACACGGGCTATACCATGCCCATCGAAACGGCCTTTTCGTGGAACAAATCACGGTGGCGTGCAAGTGGAACAGGGGTTATTCCTGGTGAACATCTCGACAGTCGTTTTGATGCTACTGGCCCTTCCGTTCGAACGATTTATGGCGATCAACCGCTCGTTGTAATCGACGATACAAGCTTTGTAACAACTGGGGGAGCGCCGCTGCGCTGGTCGAATTCCGGTCGGTTTCTCGATACCATCTTTCCACGAGAGGCGACGCATTTTAATCGTCTCGACAACGGTATGTGGGTTCTCGGTGGCGACTCGACGTGGTTTTCGTTCAACGCTGGCCGCGAATGGGTATATGTGAGTCGTGCTTTCCCGCATCGTCTTGGGCGTGATGTAGGCGGCTGGGCTACGGCACCCATATCTGCTTCGATTGCGGCCAATGATGGTGCCGTGTTGTTAGGCCGGCGTGGAATGCAGAAGGTGCACCAGCGGCTGTACGTCGACAGTATCCATGGGGGACTACTTCGGTCGCCAGATTTAGGCAACACCTGGTGGCAAGACACAACGATTAACCATCGATACGCTGTATTGTCGTTAGCCAAGTCGCGCAGTGGCGTCCTCTTTTGTCTGTCCACCGAAATTGTTCATGAGCCCGAAGGCAAAACCGATGCCGAGGGTAACCCAACACATGCGTGGTGGTATGCGCGCACGTTCGTTCATCGCAGCACAGATCACGGCCGCACGTGGCGGCTTTCTATGACCTTGCCGTACCGCCCGACCATACCGCAGGCCGAACCAAAGTTAGTAGTATCCGATGACGTTGTGTACTGCATTCAGCCCACGGCAGGCGTTTATCGGTCGTTCGACGAAGGACAGCGCTGGAACGTGGCAGAGATAGTGAGTTTGCCACCAACGTATAGTATTAACGACGTGTGGCAGCCCGGCGATGGATATCTCTACTTTGCCACGGACTCAGGGTATGCCCGCATCCACGTAGACGACGTTGCGAGTGCCTCTATCGAGCAACGTCAAGACGGGGCGGGTGTTGCTGTGCTTACGTACCAAACATCCGCGCACGAGCTTATTGTGGATGTCACTGATGGTTTCGAGGCCGAAGTTATCGTCTGCGACATACAGGGGCGAATTCACTACCAGTCCATGCACCATGGGCATCATCCACATCGTTTACCACCATTGCCTTCTGGCGCCTACGTTGCCGCTGTGCGTACACCGCAGGGCGTAACGTCGATGCCCCTTATCATAGCGAGATAAAAGGAAGAAGACATGCCATGAAGCCATTACCTTCAATTCTTGTTGTTGTCTTACTGCGGTCGACGGTGGCGTGGGCTCAACTCGACTCTAGGGAGATGCCCGAGTGGTTGCTTGAGACACGTGATCTGAACCGAAAAGGTGGCTTTCCTATACTCGTAGCAAATCATCATAATCGCGAAGTTATTGTGTCGAGTGGAGCCTTTGATGTATATCGCACGGCTGACGGCGTGTCGTATATAAATGAGTTCGATACGATAATGGGCTTCTACGACTTCAATGGTATGGTTCATCACGTCGATGCACTAGGCACGATTTTTTACCGTGGGTCGTATGGATCATCGGCGAATCTCAATACCGTTGTCGGACTGCGTAATGGTCGAGGTGAATATACCTATCGCCGGCTCGTAGATCACCCCGAAAACCCACCTTTTCATCCACAACTTGAATATCAAAGTACAACTGTCGCACCTTCGGGATTTGCCTCACTTTATCAATCAGGCAATGCGTGGTCGCGAGCAATTGGCCTTCCTTCGTCAGGTTTGTGGTGGACAACTGACTACGGTAGTACGATACAAGCACTTGATATCGATGACATGCCACCAAGACTAGAGTCAGAGATATTCTCGCCCGCGCCCTATAGAGTTGCTTTTGTGCTTGACTCCCTCAGGTGGTCAATCGTAGATCTGCGTGATGGATCGCATGTGCGCGCTACTGCCATTCCATGGAGTGTGCGTTCAGGGTGGCAGATGTTTCCAAACGGACGTGTGGTGGGCTATTCGCGCGACATGTCAAGTTCCGATACGCTTCGCATATTCGAAGCCGATGGACGAATAACATACGAATCGGCCATTGATCGTCCATTTCGCACTGTTGACGGGCTGCAATATTTACGTAGTCAGCTATATCGGATTAACGACACTGCATGTGTAGTGCTTCAGTCAACGGGTGCACTGTGGCTGATAACACAGGGGGCGATGTGGCCGACTGTGATTCATTCGGCTGATAGTGGGGGCGTTGCCTGGGCCCTTGGCCGGCTAGGTGATACGTTGATTTGGGCAGTCCGTAGAGGGAGCAGCGACGGCGTTGAGTATTGCCAGTATAACGCTTGGAGTCTTCAGGATGGTGTGCTTTGGAATACCTTGGGAATTGCACCGCGGCGTGATCCTGGAGCCACAATACAAGTCCTCAACGACTCAACTGTCATGATTGCGCTGCCGCAAAGCAGTGAAGTGCTTGTGTCGTTCACAAGGGGGCTTCAATGGCAATATGCCGACATGCAAGACCAACACCCTGGAAACTACTGGTGGACAAAATACATGCCTATTCGGCAGATTGTGGATTTTGGTAGGCGCGAGGCTGTAGTTGTAACGAGAACGGGAACGATGGTTGATATTAGAGATGTCAATCAACATACGGTTGCAACGTTCTCGCGTGGGACAGTGCGTCAGCGAGACAGCGACCGAAACCATCGAGATGCAATTGCATTTCATCAGGAGTTTGTTCGTGCGCATCCCGACGGTGTGCACTTGATAATGGGGGGCGATTCGCTAACCAAGCGCCAACGTGACGGGCGAATTGTACAGACGCTGCTTAACCGGAGAGTCTCTTTCTTCCGGGAAGTTGACCACGGAGTCTGGGTTGCTGGCCACGATTCACTATGGATTTCGTTCAACGGTGGTAGCGAATGGGTCTTTGTGGGAAGAGTCTTACCACATGTCGATGTAGTACGGCCAAGTTATGGTACAGTTCGCGAGTATGCTGGAATTGGTTCCGCCGTTAGGGCACGCGACGGTAGCTTGATCGTTGGATTAATGGGGTCTTTGTGGCAACGAGGCGGTGTGTATCGCTCGACCGACCTGGGGAACACGTGGTATGAGACAACTGGAATACCAGCTGACCGTAGAGTCGTCGATCTAGTTAAACTCGATGGAGGCACGTTGATATCGCTGTCAACACGTACCAAAATCTCAGATGGGCAACGTCCTGATGGACCAATCGAGAAAGTGAGTCTTTATACTGCAATACACCGCAGCACAGACAATGGACTTTCATGGAGCTTGGTGCGTGAGTTTGGCGACATCAACCGGCACGACCTTTCGAACGCTAGATTTCGCACGCTGTGGGGTGATGTGTGTGCGATTGTTCCGGAGCGTGGCATCTACACGCATCGAAGTGACGGTCGGTCATGGGAGCTACTGGACGTTACAAATCTGCCAAACACTCGCATCAACGATGCGTGGGCGCCCGATGAAGAGTGGCTTCATGTGGCGAGCGACTCGGGCTATGTGCGGATACGAAGAGAGAAGCTAACGTCAGTATTGAATGGTGGTCTACCTGTATCGGCTTCACTTCGGTTCAATTCGGCAGCTAATGTACTAGATGTGGAAGTGAATGGAGACACTCCAAGCGTTGTACATCTGGCAGACATCTATGGGCGTACGCTCTTACATCAAGAGAGAATTGGTGGGTGCGTCGTTTCGCTCGTCACATTGCCATCTGGCGCCTACGTTGCCGCTGTGCGTACACCGCAGGGCGTAACGTCGATGCCCCTTATCATAGCGCGTTAGGGGGAAGGAAACTAGCGCCCCACGAGCGTAACCTTGGCCGTGGTGGGTTTGCCCTTGCGCAAATACGTAACCTCTACAACATCGCCGGGTTTGGCCTGGCCCATAGCGGCTGTTAGGTCGTAAATGTTCTTTACGGTTGTAGACCCAAACTTGGTAATGATGTCGCCATCTGCTAAGCCAGCCGCAGCGGCCGGACTTCCTGGCTTGGCACCACTTATACGCAGGCCCTGGGGATCGTCGCCGTAGTCGGGAATAATGCCAAACGTAACCTTAAACCCACCGCTTGCAGATTGCTGATCCGAGCCAGCGGGCTTTATAAAGGGCGGCCGCTCGTTGGCCTCGCCTATGCCTCTAACAGCCCGCTCTACAGTGGTTACTACCGTGGCTTGGCCATCATAATTCACCTTCTCCCATGTGTCGGACGGCTTGTGATAATCCGAATGCAAGCCCGTAAAGAAAAACAGCACAGGTATGTCCTTCAAAAAGAACGACTGATGGTCGCTGGAACCTGTGCCCTGCGCCGATTGACTAATCTTTATGGTCGTACCCTCGACGATGGTCTTCAGCAGACCCTCCCACATCGAGCTTGTGCCCGTGCCTAGTACGTTTAGTTTGTCGTCGCGCAGCCGGCCAATCATGTCCATGTTTACCATAGCCGCAATGGAAGTAAGGGGCACTGGTGGATTATCGACAAAGTACTTCGAGCCAACGAGGCCCTTTTCTTCGGCGGTAAAGGCGGCAAACAGCACCGACCTGCGCAGTGGCGATGCCGCAATGCGGCGAGCGAGTTCCATCAGCCCTGCGGTACCCGAGGCGTTGTCGTCGGCCCCTGCATGCAGCGCCTGCTCGTGTCCGCCATGAAGCGAATTTTCGTCGCCCATACCTAGGTGATCGTAGTGAGCGCCTACAACGATGTACTCACCCTTGAGCGTTGCGTCGGTGCCAGGCACCATGGCCAGAATATTGCTTGTTGTTGACTCAACAAACGTCAGTTCGGTGCTCACGGTAGCCGATGTATTTACCAGGGCAAACGAGTTGGGTTTCTTTGTCTTTTCAATGGACTCCTCGGCAACAAACATCGAAGTACCCTTGGGTGGAAAGATGCGGGCACAGGGCGTGCGGCGCACTTGCAGTGCAACGATGCCAGAGTTCTTACCGATGCGGTCGATGCCAAATCGCGCTAGCACGTCGCTCGAGTCACCCTTCTGATTCACGAAGCACACTGCCGCCGCGCCCTTGTCGCGCGCCGTCGTCATCTTGGTGCGGAGCGACGAAACGGCCTTCAGTGCCTCGTCCTTTTCGGCCCACTTAGGCAGGCCACGCAGAATGATTACAACCTTACCCTTCACGTCGACGTCCTTGTAGTCGTCGTACGTCGCATGCGACGAGCTAAGGCCATAGCCGGCAAAGACGACGTCGCCCGTCACCGTTTTCGAATCACTAAAGCCGTATGGCTGATAGTCCACACCAAGCTTCCATGCCGTCTTCGTGGGCTTCGTCATTTCTAGCGGAACGCCGGGACGTTCAACAAGCACGCTAAAGGTGACGTTGTTGTTCTTGCCTAGCGACACCGACGTTGTGGTAGTAAATGACTGCCGCATTGAGCCGTTCACGGGTTGCAGGCCGGCCTTGGTAAAGGCCGCCTCGATATAGGCGGCTGCCCGATCAATGCCGTCCGTGCCGGGAGCGCGTCCGCCGTACTCGGGCGAGGCCAACGTGCGAACGTCTTCGAGCATTCGTTGCGCTTCGGGTGTCGATGCAGTTTGCGCAACAAGAACCATTACTGCCAAGGGCAGTGCAAGCAGGAGGGAGGCGATTCTCTTCATCCTGCGAAAATACGCCTGCGTCACCACGTCACCACGTCACCGCGTCACCACGTCACCACGTCACCACGTCACCATCCACGAACCACCGATGAACCGCATTCGGGAAGGAACGGCGATATTGCGCCCATGAAGTCTGGTTTGCGAGGATTGGCGTCCGACACGCTCGTGTATGGTGTAAGCACCATCCTTCAGCGATTCCTCACGTTTTTGCTCACGCCGCTCTATTCGAACGTCATGACGCCCTCGCAGGTGGGCGACGTTGCGTCGCTCTACGCGGTGATTGCAATGGTGAACATTGCCTACTCGCTGGGAATGGAGCCGGCCTTCATGCGGTTTTTCGACAAGGCCGACGTGGTGGCAAGCAACCGAGCGTTTGGCGTGGCCATGCGAACCGTTACGGTGTTGGGTCTTGGAATCACGCTATGTACCGTTCTAGGCGCACCGTGGGTGGCAACGTCGCCGCTGTTGCAACTTGGCGACGGAGGAGCATCCATTGTGGCGATTGCCGCCTTTATTCCTCTTGCCGATGCTCTTGTGTTAATGCCGTTTGCGCGACTGCGCATGCAGCAGCGTCCCAAGCAATTTGCGCTCCTGCGCTTGCTAGCCGTTGTTATCAACGTTGCTCTGAACGCCGTGTTCTTGCTTGTGTTCAACATGGGCGTGGCAGGCGTTGTGTGGGCTGGGCTCCTTTCGTCGGCAGGCATTGCCATCGTCTTTCTGCCACAGATACTTCGTGGGTTACGCGAGCGATTTGATCGAACATTATTCCGCGACATGGTCCGATTTGGATTACCCACCGTGCCTTCGAGCATATCGGGCATGCTCATTCAGGTTGCCGACAAGCCCATCGTGCTCATGTTGTTAGGCCGCACGGCTGTGGGCTTGTATCAAACGAATTTCCGGTTGGCCTTGCCCATGATGATGCTGGTAACTGTTTTCGAATATGCATGGCGTCCGTTCTATCTTAACCATCGCGACGATGCCGACGCGCCGCAGTTATTTGCGCGAGTCATGGTGCTGTTTTCGGCTGCGTGTGGGGCGGTATTTCTCCTTACGGCGCTTGCAATGCCGGCGGTGGTGGCGTTGCCCATCGGCGGGGGCACGCTTATTCACCCGTCGTTTTGGTCGGCCCTTCCAATTGTGCCCATCATACTTGCGGCCTATTTTCTTAACGGCATAACGGTAAATCTTGCTGCTGGCTTCCACATTGCCAAGCGCACGTCGGTTCTGCCTCTTGCCACGGGCGTGGCTGCTGGTGTGGGCGCCATTGCCACGCTGACCCTTATCCCCATTCTTGGACTAGAGGGGGCAGCGTGGGCCAAGGTTGTGGCCTACGGAGCCAGCGTGGTGGTAATGGCGGTGTGGCTGCCGCGGGTGTATGCCATACGGTATGCATGGGGTCGGGTAGCTGCGGTAGCGGTAGTGGCGGGGCTACTGTACTTCGGCGCAATTCACATTCCCGCCCAGGGCCTATGGCGTATTGCCATTGCTGTTGCTGCCACGGCCGTCTATGCGGCCTGCGTGTGGCCTATAACGCGGCTACGCCGCGGGTACATGCCTGCGGCATAGGTACGTGCTTCGCACAGTTACGGCCTGCGGCCAGTTACCACCAACCCCACAGACCCGGCGTCTCGCCGGGACCGCCTCCGGCGGTACATAATCAAATTGTGCTTCTTCATATTTCCCCTGGGCCGCCGGAGGCGGTTCCGACCAGAGGCCGGGGCCGGAGTCGTCCTCTTGCTGGAGCAGCGGTAATGCCAGAGGCAAGGTTGCATAGGGCGACGTGTGTTAACTAATAGAATAGTGAACCAACCTTACATTGCGCTACCGGCGGTGAATAATCGTAAGGCCGGGACCGCCCCACAGACCCGGCGTCTCGCCGGGACCGCCTCCGGCGGTGAATAATCGTAAGGTCGGGACCGCCCCACAGACCCGGCGTCTTGCCGGGACTGCCTCCGGCGGTGGTTTCTTTGCGATCAGGTCTCTCACGTTTTGATTAATTGTTCCGCACTGCTCACCCCCCCGGCCCCCCTCTCAAGGTCGAGAGGGGGGTGCCGGAGTGTCGTATTGGAGTCGTTCGTTTGCAAATGGTGACGTTATCGTCGGAACGTCAATGGTGACGGGGTGACGGCACCAACCCCACAGACCCGGCGTCTCGCCGGGACTGCCTCCGGCGGTACATAATCAAATTGTGCTTCTTCATATTTCCCCTGGGCCGCCGGAGGCGGTTCCGACCAGAGGCCGGGGCCGGAGTCGTCCTCTTGCTGGAGCAGCGGTAATGCCAGAGGCAAGGTTGCATAGGGCGACGTGTGTTAACTAATAGAATAGTGAACCAACCTTACATTGCGCTACCAACACACTCACCACCGCCGGAGGCAGTCCCTGCGAGACGCAGGGTCTGTGGGTTTGGCCAAATTCCAGCCCGCCGCTACGCATCGTTAAACAAGAACACGATCAAGATCACCAAGACAAGCACGAGAACGAAAACTCATACAAACCGGCACCCCCCTCTCGACCTTGAGAGGGGGGCCGGGGGGGGTGAGCAGTGCCAGCGACGTGCTTCGCACAGTTACGGCCTTCGGCCAGTTACCACCAACCCCACAGACCCGGCGTCTCGCCGGGACCGCCTCCGGC
>VFQO010007454.1_pt1 | contig 41029 bp, 41 predicted proteins | sample 3512331 | NCBI WGS metagenome assembly VFQO01 (sample SAMN10412371, study PRJNA504923) | tailings metagenome | isolation source: Replicate 3 from Balatoc abandoned mine | place: Philippines: Itogon, Benguet | collected 2017-08-28 | reverse complement strand
TAAAGAATAAAATTAAAAAAATTAGTCAAAACTTTGTTTCTTAACACAGAATCTCGGTGGTTAAAACATAAATAACTCAGTATGACAAAAGCCAGCATTGCAACTACAAAGTATCAGGTTCGTTTGGAAAACGGAAGGCATGTATTTGGTGCAGATGAACCAGTAGAACAAGGAGGAACGGATTTAGCTCCGGCGCCTGATGAATTGTTGGAAGCAGCATTGGCCAGTTGTACTGCCATTACCCTTCGGATGTATGCAGATCGAAAACAATGGCCAGTAGAAGGAATAGAAGTAGTAGTTAGCTTGGAAAGAATCGATGGAAAAACGGTTTTCAGTCGCAACATCCAACTGAGGGGGGATCTGGATCAGGAACAGAAAGATCGATTGTTTCAAATCGCAAAACTTTGTCCTGTATCCAAAACATTATCCGGTTCGATCGAAGTAAATAGTTCTATCGCATAAAATAGTCACCTAAGTGTACAACACTATGAAAACAAAATTTTTCCCCGCAGCAGAAAGAGGATTAAAAGATATTGGCTGGCTTATCAGTAATTTTTCTTTTAGCTTCTCTTCTTATCAAGATCCTACTCGTAAAGGATTTGGATTATTGCACACATTTAATGATGATGTGGTGAAAGCCGGTGGCGGTTTTGGATTACATCCACATACCAATATGGAAATCATCAGCGTGATGCTTCAGGGAAAAATGAATCATAAAGACACCATGGGTTATGCGGAAGTGGTAGAAAAAGATTGGGTACAAATTATGAGTGCGGGAACCGGTCTCAGACATGAAGAACATAATATAGGTGAAGAAGATGTACAGTTCCTGCAAATATGGATCGAGCCCAAATTGCAAAATATTACTCCCCGCTATCAAAAAAGATATTTTCCGGAAGCCAAAAGAAAAAATCAATTGACCACCATCGTAAGTAATGAAGAAGGCATCACCCATTGCTGGATCAACCAGAATGCGAAATTGAGTTTGGGTTATTTTGATGCTCAACAAAAAATCGATTACTCTTTTCTGCCTACAAATAAGTGTGTATACGTATTTGTAATGGATGGCTCACTTACGATAAACGGAACAATCCTCAACAAAAGAGACGCTCTTGGCATCTGGGACAGCAATGAATTTACCTTGCATACTGAACAGGAGAGCCGCTTTATTGTTATAGAAGTGCCGATTAATCATTGAGTAGTTGATAGTCCATGGTCCATAGACCATGGTTAAAGAAAAGAGATTGTACTAACTATGGTCTATGGACTATGGACCATCGACCACACCCAAACTTGCAAAACATGAACATAGAAATCATTTCAGGAAGTCCGAGAACAAATAGCGTTACTTATAGACTGGCATTGTTCTTACAAAAACATTTGAGTCAACATACCCCTCATCAGGTGAATATCATTGATGTGCGTGATTGGAAACTGCCTTTATTAGAAAACGTGTTCTCTTCCGTAGAGAATACACCCGAAGCATTCAAACCATTAGCAGAAAGAATGTTTGCTGCGGATGCTTTTATTCTGGTAACACCCGAATACAATGGCAGTTATTCACCCGCTTTACAAAACCTGGTGGATCACTTTCCTAAGCAGACCCATAAACCTTTTGGACTGGTAACAGCATCAACCGGTGCAATGGGTGGTATGAGGGCGAGTCAGCAGTTGTTGCTGCTGGTGCCGGCATTATTTGGTATTGCTTCGCCTTATATGCTGGTAACACCATTTGTAGACAAAAAATTCAGTGAAGCCGGTGAACTCACAGATGGTTCTTTTAGTAAGTCTATTGACCTGTTTACCAAGGAGTTCCTATGGTTGGCAGAGACACTGAGACCTGAATTAAGTACGGCTTACAATTAACTTTATAAAACGTGGCGGAGTTGTTAACTTCGCCACTTCTTTTTAAATCATAACATGAGCGACGAGATCAAACACGAATGTGGGCTTGCCTATATTCGACTCCGGAAACCTTTCTCCTATTATTTACAGAAACATGGTACGGTAACCTATGGCCTCAACAAGCTGTACCTCCTGATGGAAAAGCAGCATAACCGTGGACAAGACGGTGCCGGAATCGCCGCTGTGAAACTGAATACTGAGCCCGGAAACCCCTTTCTGCATAGAATGCGCAGCAATGCGCCGCAGCCCATCGCGGATATTTTCTTTAAGATCGGACAGGAAGTCCAGGAACTGGAAAAATACCAGCCCGATATCAAACAACATCCGGGATTGATGAAAGGACACCTGCCCTTTCTCGGAGAACTCTTACTCGGACATCTTCGCTATGGTACCCAAGGAAAGAATAATGTAGAGTTCTGTCATCCTTTTATTAAAAGAGATTTGATGCCGGGTAAAAACCTGGCACTGGCAGGTAACTTTAATTTGGTGAATACCGATGAGTTATTTGACCTTATCAATATGAGTCCGGGTGACTTCCAAAAACAAAGTGACCTTGCTGCGATGATGGAAGTGATCCATCATTTTCTGGCGAAAGAAGATGAACTACACCCGAATGCAGCAGATTTGAAAAATGTATTACAAAAAGCAACACCCTTGTTTGATGGTGGTTATACCATCGGTGGATTACTAGGCAATGGTAGCAGTTTTGTAATGCGTGATGCGCATGGTATTCGTCCGGCTTATTATTATATCAATGATGAAGTGATTGTGGCAGCCAGTGAACGTGCGGCTATCAGAACAACATTCAACGTTGGTGAGAATGAAGTGATGGAATTGATGCCGGGTAAAGCCATCATTGTAGATGATGCTGGTAATTATAGCATTGAACAGATACTGGAACCCAAAGAAAGAAGAGCTTGTAGTTTTGAGCGCATCTATTTTTCACGCGGTAGTGATGAAAAGATTTATCGTGAAAGAATTGCATTAGGTCATCATTTAAGTCAGACTGTATTAGAGAGAATCAATAATGATTTGAAGAATACCATTTTTTCTTATATCCCGAACACTGCGGAAGTAGCTTTTTACGGATTGGTGAAAGGGATGGAAGAATACCTGAACAAGATCAAGGTAGAACGTATTCTCAGTTGGGGAAATGATTTTACGCCGGATAAATTGGAAGAAATGATCACGCGTAAGATCAGACAAGAGAAGATCGCCATTAAGGATGTGAAGCTGCGTACATTCATTACGGAAGATGCCAATCGCAATGAAATGGTGCAGCACGTATATGATGTAACTTATGGAACGGTTCGTCCGGGTGAAGATACTTTGGTAGTGATCGATGATAGTATTGTACGTGGCACAACCTTGAAAGAAAGTATTGTACGCATGCTGGCACGATTGAAACCTAAAAAGATCATAGTGGTTTCTTCTGCGCCACAGATTCGTTACCCGGATTGTTATGGTATTGATATGAGTAAGCTAGGTGATTTCATTGCATTCCGTGCAGCAATCGCTTTGTTGAAAGAAAGAAATATGGAACATGTACTCACAGAAGTGCATGAGAAAATAAAAGAACTGACCCGTACCGGACAATTACACACTGAGAATGTGGTACGTCAAGTATACAAACCATTTACTACTGAAGAGATCTCTGATAAAATTGCGCAATTGATTACTCCGGCAGAAATCAATATACCGGTAGAAGTCATTTACCAAACCATCGAAGACTTACACGATAGTTGTCCTACCAACACCGGCGATTGGTATTTCACAGGTAACTACCCAACACCGGGCGGTAACAAAGTGGTCAATAAGGCATTTTTGAATTTTATTGAAGGGAAGAATGTGAGGGGGTACTGACCCCCTACCCCCTGAAGGGGTGAGATTTTTGAACGCCTCATTTTTAGATGGGGCTTTTGCTTTTGGGAACTTTCTAAAAGTAGTTAAGCATTATTTGTAAGTCGTTTTTCTGTGCCCTTCTGTGTTTTCAGTGGCTATTAACGATCAATATATATAGCACTTCTTTCGAGAACTTTTGAAATAGCATGCTAAGTTTACAAATCCGCCTGGCTTTCTTCCTGTAAAATTATTTTCATATTTTTTAAATAGTCTTAGTTTGTGTCTTTAATTGAAACATTCAACAAGCAGACGTCTCAAAATGAAATTATTCCAAAATAAAAATAGCAATCTCTTTTTGACTTTTCTTTTTCTGACACTTTCCATAATTGGTTTTATGGTAAAATTGCCATCAGCCTTCAGACATTATGATAAAGAGTTACATTCATTGTTTTACTTTTTAGCAGCCGCATTTCTCAATGTATTATTCGCTAAAAAAAGATTTACAAAGCATATACTCATATTTGCTTTCCTGTATTTGCTGGGAATGTCTATAGAATATGCGCAGGAGTATTCCAATCAGTTTTTCCGTAAACGAATACATGGTCGTTATGATAAGGAAGATGTGCTGTCGAATCTCAAAGGACTAATTGCATTTTCGGTTGTATGGGTTATATATGTAGGTGCTGTTTTTTTTATAAAAAAATCTGCAATGCAACAAGAAACCGATAAAAAGTAAATAATGAGCTCAACTGTGGCCCATGATTTTGAACTTTGTTGAAGGGAAGAATATTCGGGTTACTAGTAACCCTGCCCTCTGAAGTGGGTGAGATTTTTGAACGCCTCATTTTTGGATGGGGCGTTTTGATTTTGGAGAGTTTCAAATTTTTCTAAAGCTCATAAACATCTATCTCTGATCATTTTATAATCTGCCCCTTGAACTTCTCACCTATTGGAATAGATATATTGTTAAGCAGGATAGCGCCTTTTTTAATTTCAGTTACATAAAGCGTGTTAACCAGATATGAGCGATGTGTTTGTATAAATTGAGAGATCGGTAGTAACTCAAGTAAAGATTTCAATGTAAGTAAAGTAATGATCTGTCCTTTACTGGTATATATTTTTATATAGTCTTTCATGGATTGTGCATACAGAATATCATTGTAAAATACCTTGATAAGGTTTCCATTTGACTTTATATAAATATAATTTTTTTCCGGAACTGTTTTTTCTGTTCCGGTAATTTTTAAAAACTTGTCAATGCTTTTTTGAAATCGCTCTTGTGTAATTGGTTTCAAAAGATAGTCAACCGCATCGAGCTCATAACTAACTGATGCGAATTCGGAAAAGGCAGTAGTAAGGATAAAAGGTGGTGGTTTCTTTAACGATTTTATCAGATCAATACCACTGATGGCAGGCATTTGAATGTCTAGGAAAATCAGATCGGGTTTTAATAACTGCATAACAGCATAAGCTTCTTTGGCGTTTATACATGTTTTTTGCAGGTTGAGTTGCGGATGTGTAATGATATACTTTTCCAGTACATCCCTTGCAAGGGGTTCGTCATCAATTACAATACAATTAATCATGACTTGCTAAAAAAATAGTTAAGGTTAATTTATATACCTGATCCCTCTCTTCAATAGTAATCGTATGTTTGTCAGGGTATAGCAGGGCCAATCTTTTTCGGCTATTCTCCATTCCAATACCATGTGTATGATTAGTGATGTTGGTATGAACGGGTTTTTTATTGGCAGTGGTCAATGTTAATTCAGTTTCATTCAAACAAATAACAATATCTACAAAACCGTCATCCACTTCTCTTTCCAGCCCGTGTTTAAAAGTATTCTCAATAATGGGTAATAGCAATAAGGGCTCAATCAGCGCAGATGGATGAATACCCTGCGTATCAAAATGAATAGCAAATCGTTTATCGTAACGTACTGCCTGAACTGTAACATAGTTTTGTAGAAAAGCTACTTCTTTTTCTAGCGATACTTTGTCTTTGCGGGTTTCATACAAAACATAACGCATCATATCTGAAAGTCTGGCAATCATAGGAGCCGTATTATCAGATTTGTGTAAGGCAAGCGAATAAATATTGTTTAAAGTATTAAAAAAGAAATGCGGCTGTAATTGGAGTTTTAAATTATTCAGTTCTGACTGTAGCTGTAGGGCTGTTAGAGAAGCCATTTTTTCCTGCTGATCTTTGTAATGAATAAAGTAAGCTAAACCCGACATCAGAACCATTTCTTTGAGCATATAGTTCAGGTTAAAATGAAAAGTATACGGCCTCTCCATTACAGCCTTACTTTCATTGATTATTTCCACAGGTAAAAAACCCATCAGTGTAATGCATGTATACATGAATATCCTATAGACATCTAAAAAAGAAACAAAAAGAACAAACCATAGAATAAACAACAGGTATTTTTTACGTATTAACAGTCTTTCTATAGCCAATTTGTAAAACAGGTAATACGGTACAATCCTGAAACAGCCCCATACCAGACGCCGTATGATACTGGTAGGATAGGAGCCATTTATAAAATTATCGGGTTGTTCATAATAGTTATATTCCAGATCAGAGAGAAAAGGAATCAGAAAAATAAGAAAGACAAAAAAGGCCACTTCAAATCTGAAGTATTTGTTTCCCTTTATAAAATGGCTGTTCAGTTCCATCTATGAAATTATACTATTGTTTGATTGATTAGTCTATAGCTGTTTATTTTCGACAAAATCGTTTTTTTAAACGACGAAATCCAGTATTGCCTGTTCATCGATTAGTTGTAGTGCTATGTCTGAGAAATGGTAAGTGCTCTCTTTATCTGCCTTAGTTTTATTTAAAAAAGCGCAATGAAAAAAATGTATGTATGTATTGTATTAGCAGCTCAATTTATTATATGTGATAACACTGCCGATGCGCAAACGCTCACAAATAAAACAACCAATAATATTTTGAGTGAAATAGTAAGTGTTTTAAAAAATAACACCGCATTTTTATACACCTATACCCGCGAAACAAAGTACCATGCTGATAACTACTATCATAAACGAACCGCTTCTTTTTACATGCAGCGATATGAGCCGGGTATTATACCACTTCGGTACCAAGCTAAAGAGCAAGATATGCATACGATTTTCAATGGCAAACAGATTTTCAGTATTGATCAGAAAAAGCGAACTATTGATTCTTCAACTGTTACAAGCTCAGATATTAAAAGTAACAGCCATTTGTATCATTCATTTGCCATGCTTGCTGAATGCCTCCCTATAGTAATAGCAGACGAGGGTTTTAGTAAAACGGTTTCTGATACGCTAATTGATGGGCGAGATTACTGGAAGATCAGTTTTGAAAAGTCGAATAGTTATTTCAGTACTTACTCCGGACTTGAATCCATCGATCCCAAATACAACCTACGTAGACCCTATGAACTTATTGCAGATAAAAAGACATATTTGCCCAAGCTTTTCATTGCCAGATTTGTCAGGGGTAATGATGACAGAGACTTTATTAAAATGGAATATGAAAAAATTCAGGTTCAGCCACAAGATCTGTCGGTGAAAACATGGTCTTATGCATCATATACTTCGAAGTATAAACCGTTTAAACCTGAATTAAAGAAAGAGGAGATTAAGATCGGTCAATACTTTCCAGGCTTTTTATTACCTGAATACAAGCCTGAATCGGATACAAAAATTGCTTACACTAAGTATAAGGGAAAAACAATATTGATTGAATTCTGGTTCAAGTCCTGCGGCCCCTGCATGGAAGCCATGCCTCAATACAAAGAATTGCAAAGCAGCTTCCCTGCGAATTCCTTTCAATTAATTACAATCAATGTCGAGGATAAAAAAGAAGACATCGCTTTTTTTTATAAAAAGTACCAGCCATTATATCCAATGTTATACAATGGAGCTAAAATGTTTAAAGAACTAGGCTTTAGTGCATGCCCTACTGCCTTATTAATTAATGGAGAGGGTATCATTGTTAAAAAATATGCTGGCTTTAATATCGAAAAACTAAAAAAAGATATAGCTTCATTACTGAAGTAAATAAACGATAATGAGTTTTAAAAACTTCTAAAAATAATCTTGTTTGCTACAAGGTTATCATGAAAGAAAATGTCTGTTGATAGAAGCATATAAGATAATGATGTAGTAACTTAAAATTCAATGGATGCCAAGTAATCAGCAAATCATCGAATACATCCAAAGAACCATTGATCTAACAGATCAAGAGGCAGAAACTTTTGCCGCATCTTTTAGAGAAGTTAAGATCAAAAAACGTCAGTTCATTGTTCAGCCAAATTTCATTGTTAAGAATAGAAACTATGTGATCAAAGGTGCATTCAGGGCTTATGTGGTGGATGATCATGGTCAAGATAGCACTATCGCTTTTGCTATTGAAGACTGGTGGATCACAGATTATAATAGTTATATTTTACAAACACCGGCTACGATGTTTGTGATTGCATTGGAAGACAGTATTATTCTAGAGATATCCTATGAAAAGGAACAAATGCTCAAACAATCCAATCATAAGTTTGAAACCTTCTTTCGCATCAGAGCAGAAAGAACGGCTGCTTTTATGCAACAACGCATCATCTCTAATCTTACACAAACTGCCGAAGAACGATACGATCGTTTCATGGAGAAATATCCTCAGATCGCTGAAAGGGTTCCGCAGTATGTATTAGCTTCTTATTTAGGGATGACAACAGAATTCTTATCAAGGATCAGAAATAAGAAAGCCTCCAAGAAAAGTTGATCTAGATCAACCTGATTTCCTAAACTAGATCATTTTTAAACTTTACCGGTCGTTGCAATTTTGTTCTGTCAATCCTGACAAACAATTTTAAAACTATATACCATGTCAACGACTACCACAAGCGTCTTTACGATCCCAACCAAAGCAGAAGTTTCTGAAACCAATCAATCTCTTTTTGACAACCTCCAAAAAGGGCTGGGTTTTGTACCCAATCTGTATGCCTATTTCGCAAAAAGTGAAACAGCTCTTGGCGATTATCTTGCTTTGCAAAACCGAAAAAGCTCATTGAGGGCCAAAGAAAGAGAAGTGATCAATTTGGTAACCAGTCAAATCAATGGTTGCCGCTATTGCCAGTCTGCACATACGGTTATTGGTAAAATGAATGGATTTACCGATGAGCAAATTCTGGAAATCAGAAAGGGAACTGCTTCATTCGATAGTAAATTAGATGCACTGGCAAAATTCACTGCATCTGTAGTAGCTAACCGCGGTAAAGCAACAGAAGAAAGTAAGAACAATTTTTTTGCTGCAGGTTATAATGAAGCCAATTTGATTGATGTAGTGATTGTTGTAGGCGATAAGATTATCAGTAATTATATACACAACCTGACTGAATTTGAGATTGATTTTCCTATCGCGGATACAATTTAATCTATACAGTTAAGTAAGAATCTATTCCAGCTTTATAAAGAGGGAAGTGCAAATACAATTGTACTCCCTCTTTTTTCTATGATATAAAATGTGTTAAAAGGTAAATTGTATTCAAGAGTTAGCACTTACTTTGTTAATATTACATTTCCTCTTTAATGATAAATCATCAATAATGAGAACATTTATACTTCTTATTACTTTGTTTTCAGTCAATCAGATCTTAGGTCAACAAATAAAATTAGATTCGGAAAATCTTATAGCTAGTAAGGTATATATGTCTACAGGAATACTTGGTGGTAAAAGTATGGTAAGGGTTGTCAAAGACTCAACAATCAAAGAAGCAGATGAACCCACTTTTGTGCGTATAAAAAATATAAACTTTACAGATGGGGTCATTGAAGTAAAAGTGTTGAGCAAACTTTTGCCAACTGCCTCTCCCACAGATCGTGGATTTATAGGACTGGCTTTTCGAATTGATGAAACCAACTCAAAATTTGAAAGTATTTATATACGTCCAACCAATGGAAGAGCGGATGATCAAGTTCGGCGTAATCATTCTATACAATACTTTTCTTTTCCTGATTATAAATTTTCGCGATTAAGAAAAGAAGCACCTGAGAAGTATGAATCCTATGCTGATATGGTTTTAAATGAATGGATAACCATGAAAATTGTGGTGAAAGGTCAACAAGCGAAGCTTTATTTAAATAATCATGAACAGCCTTCTTTGATTGTAAATGATCTTAAACTCGGAGTAAGCGCTTCAGGTGGAATCGGTTTATTTGTTGACGTGGGTACGGAAGGTTATTTCAGTGAATTGAAGGTCTATAAATACGAATGATACATTTCAAGCAAAGAATATGAGATCTGTTGTATGTATTCATAGCCAGTTATCAAATTTCACAGTTCTCTTTAATTTAAATTGATTTATTGCCATCAAAAAATCAGCTGTATGAAACCTATTCTTGTCATTGTATTATTGAGCCTCCATCTTTTTCTCTTTGCTCAAAAAGAGCCGGTGAAGTTTGAACCGGGTAAAATATCCAATGGGGGTGTTTTTGGTTTAACGATTTCACCTGATGGTAATACAGCTTTATGGGTAGAGTCCAAGGGTGGAAGAGATACATTGGTAATCAAGGAATCTCACAAAATAAACGGAGTGTGGCAACAACCTATGATCGCTTCTTTTTCTACAACCACTGCTGCTTGGAAAGATGTTGATCCGATATTCAGTCCGGATGGGGAACAAGTGCTTTTCCAATCTACACGTACAGTTCCCGATAGACCTAACAGAACCGGTTTTGATATTTGGGCAGTGAATCGAACTGCCACAGGTTGGTCTGCTCCTTATCATTTGGGTAATACCATCAATACGGATATTTCTGAATCCTTTGCCTCCATCACAACTGCTGGACATATTTATTTCATGAAAGAAAATCAGAATAAAAAAGGCAATTCTGATATCTATGTTTCAAGGTGGGTCAATGGAGCCTATCAAACACCGGAGAATATTGGTATACCTGTGAATACGATAGATCATCGAGAATCCAATCCATTCATTGCTGCAGATGAAAGTTTCTTACTTTATTTTTCCTCTGATCCCAAAGGGTTAGGAGAAGTGGATCTGTATATCAGTTTTAATACCCATGGCAAATGGACTACACCCAAAAACCTGGGTAGTCCCATTAATTCATCGATGGCAGAGTTTTGTCCGTTTTATCATGCCAAAGAAAAGCGCTTGTACTTTGCGCGTCAGGATAGATCGGGTACTCGAATGAAAGAGGATCTTTATTACATTGAATTCGATCCTGAAAAGTTCCGTGATTGATAAGCGTCTTTCTAAGAGGCTCATTTTATAGTCATGGGTCATATTTGGGATTTTTTTACAACTTTTAAAGTCAATGAATCTACGATATACGTATCTTTGAAAAAATAACACGTATCATGACAACTAAACTCACACTTACTGTTGAAAAAGACGTGATTGAGAGGGCTAAATCTTATGCCAAAGCTTCTGGTAGGAGTTTGTCAGAGTTAATTGAACAATACCTCGATACCATCACACAGGAAAACAAGCAACAAAAAATTTCTCCTAAGTTAAAAAAGCTTGTTGGGGCGGTTAAACTCCCTAAGAGTTTTGATGAAAAGAAAGAGCTACAATCTTACTTGGAGAAAAAACACTTATGAAAAAAATTTTCATCGATACTAATATTCTGGTAGATCTAATAGCCGATCGAAAACCATTCAGTAAGTATGCTATTGAGATTTTTAACTTAGCCGAGAACAAAAAGATTCGGCTCTACACCTCTTCTCATTCTATTGCAACAACTTACTATTTATTAAAGAAGTTTATAGACGATAAATCACTTCGAGGAATACTTTTATCTTTATTTGAATTTGTAACAGTCATTCCGGTTGATGAGCAAGTATTATCAAAAGGATTAAGGTCTAAGCAAAAGGATTTTGAGGATGCCATTCAAGTGTATTGTGCAACAACCGTTGAAAAAATCGACTGTATCGTAACAAGAAATATTAAAGATTTCAAAGGAGTTGAAATACCTGTTTTGGCTCCTGATGAATTGTTTTCAAAAATCTAGTTCATCCTTATAAAAATCTTTTGAGTTTTTGAAAGTTTAGAAACTTTCAAAAAACTTTACTCATTCTCGCAAGCTTATTTTTATATTAATAAGATAGATAAACCTAAGAATTTCTTACTTATATAAACCTTCTTAAATTTATAAGTTGGCGGTAAGTATTTACAACACCCTACTGATGCAAAAGATTATTTCGATTTTCGCTTTTCTATTTCTGTTTGGTTGTATCGACACAGCTAAACAAGAGCAAACTGCAATCTTAATTGATACTGCTTATAATCATCTAGAAAATCAGGATACATTAAGAAGTAAAGAAAGAGAACTAGGGAAGAAGGTATCTTATGAGGAGGAAAAGGCAGACAGTTTAAGATTGCTGAAGGTTTTAACCAGAGCTCTCCTCTATGCAGAAAAGAACATGAACAAAAAATCATTTCTGCATGAATTTGAACTGCTGGCTGAGGATAGTTCTTATAATGTCTCAGCACAGTTAATGTTTGGGAATCTGTTTGAAAATAAAAGAATGCATCTCCTTATTCGAAGAATAGTTCCCGGGGGCGCTGTATTAAATATTTATCTATTGCAAAACAGCGGCTTTAAACAGCTCATCGAACGAGCTCAATTAGGAATGACTTACGTTAATGATACACTTAGAGACGTTAATGGTGATAAGTACAAAGACTTTTTGGTACACTGGTATTCATCTTCAGGTTGCTGTTTGGCTGATATTTATAATGTGTATTTATATCAGACAGAAACAGGCAGTTTCACTACGGACTACAAATTTATTAATCCGACTTTTTCTCCTGATGAAAAGGTAATTCGCGGACTTCAATATGGGCATCCAGGAGAAGCAGGAATTTATAAGTATAAATGGAACGGATTACGTGTTGATACAATAGAATTTATGTATCCATCTTCCAATCAAAGGGGGAAATTTATAAAGACAAAAAGAAATACATTCAAGCCGAACGAAAAACAAGGTACTATCATGAACTCATTGCCCAATGAATATAAGAAAATGGATAGTCTTGCGTTGAGTTGGTTTTTAGCGACCTTCTGAGATTCAGCTTTTGAAAAGTTTCGAAACTTTCCAAAAGGTTCTAGGTATCATTTGTTATGCAAAGAACTTTATCTTTACAACGTTATCCCAAGGAAATGGTGTCTTCCTAATTGAACCGCCCTAAAAAGCTGATGGCGCCTGATCATAAATGTTGAGTACATTTAAATCAGGAAATTTATGTCCATAAGCAATACCCCTTTTCAAAAGCAATTTGTTTTACGCCGATTCTTACAATGGGCAATACTCTGTTCATGCATTGGTTTTTTTTCGGGCACAGCCGCTGCTATTTTCTTATATACACTTGATATCGTTACTGATTTTCGAGAAAGTCATTTATGGATCATTATTTTTTTACCCATCGCAGGATGGATGGTGGGCTGGTTGTATCATCGTTTTGGGAAACAGACAGAAGCAGGGAATAAATTATTACTGGCAACCATTCAGCAGCCCACACAAAAAATCATTCCATGGATCATGGCTCCCTTGATTTATGTAGGAACACTGATCACACATGTATTCGGAGGCTCTGCAGGACGGGAAGGAACGGCTTTGCAAATGTCGGGCGCTCTGGCAGATCAGTTGAGTCAACCTTTTCGTTTACACCCTGAAGATCGACGTACCCTATTGATCGCTTCTATTGCTGCCGGTTTTGGGGCAGTATTTGGAACACCATTGGCAGGGTTCATTTTTGCATTAGAGATCAATCGGAAGATACCGTTGCGTTATGCAATCCTTGTACCTGTCTTGGCTGCCTCTATACTTGCAGACCTTGTTACCCGATTATGGGGCATACCTCATACAACCTATACCATTGATCTGATACCAGCTTTTTCATGGTTGAATATTGGCTATACCATCATAGCAGGAGCAGTATTTGGGATTTGTGCTTTTTTGTTTGTACAAATCATGCATGTGGTAACACAGCAATATAAAAAGTGGATTAGCTATCCACCGTTGCGTCCATTGTTTGGTGGTATTGTTGTTGTGCTATTATTCTGGTGGATCGGTAACAGCAAATACATGGGTTTGGGAATACCGGTAATCGTACAATCTTTTAGTGAACCCATGGAAGTCTATGATTTTGCCTTGAAAATGATATTGACCATTCTTACTTTATCTGCAGGATTTAAAGGTGGAGAAGTAACGCCCTTATTTTTTATTGGAGCCTTGCTGGGAAATGCTTTATCAGTATGGATTCCCTTGCCTTTATCTATGTTGACAGGTGTAGGATTTGTGGCTGTTTTTGCAGGAGCTACGCATGCACCTTTGGCATGCATGGTGATGGCAATGGAATTATTCGGGAAAGAAGTATTGCCATACGCTGCTATCGCATGTGTGATGGCTTTTTTATTATCGGGAAAGAAGAGTATTTATCAGGATAATCCTCAACAGTGATGGTTCCGATCAAACAAAATCAGGTAATGGCTCAGGCCATTATACGCGATAACATACCGCATTGATATTCATCCCAGCCCCCACCGAAGCAAACATTACAATATCACCAGTCTGTAAGGAATGATCATCCAATATGCCGCGTTTTACCAAATCATAGAGTGTAGGAATGGTAGCTACAGAACTATTGCCCAATTTGTGAATACTCATGGGCATTACACCGGCAGGTACTTCTTTTAATCCGTATAATTTATAGAGCACTTTAATAAATCCTTCATCCATTTTCTCATTGGCTTGGTGAAGGAAGAATTTTTTTACCTCTGTTACATGCACACCTGCTTTTTCTAAACAATCCTTCATAGCAGCAGGTACATTTTTAATGGCATACTCATATACTTTTCTGCCTTTCATTTTAATGTAACGAATACGAGGATCTGAGTCAGGGAAATTCGATTTACCCATGTACAAATAATAGGCTTCATCTATACAATGACTTTGTACACTGGCAGCCAAAATGCCACTCTCACCTTCTTTGGCTTCAATGATACAAGCACCGGCACCATCACTAAAGATCATGCTATCGCGATCATAATGATCGATCACACGACTAAGTGTTTCCGTACCAATCACCAAACATTTTTTAGCAATACCGGCTTTGATATAAGCATCGGCTTGAATAATACCTTGTATCCAACCCGGACAACCAAACAGAATATCATATGCTACACAGGAAGGATTTTGAATTTGTAGACCCTGCTTCACACGGGAAGCCAAGGCAGGAAGAACATCGGTTTGAATGGTATGTTTTACTACGTTACCAAAGTTGTGGGCTACAATAATTTGATCAATGGTTTCAGGATCAATACCGGCGTCTTCAATGGCATGCTTGGCGGCAATCAGTGCCATATCAGAAGCATTGAATTCAGTACCTACATATCTCCTTTCTTCAATACCGGTAATGTCTCGAAACTTTTCAATGATATCATTCGGAGCAGCCACAATACGCTCATGATCTTCAGTATAAAAATCCTGAATAGTAAAATCTCTGTTGGTCTTAATGTGCGGCGGGATATAACTTCCTGTTCCAGTAATAACGGTTTTCATCTCTGGCATTTTACGAAATCGAATTGAGCCTGTTTCAATAAACAGCGTAAGCCAAATCTAATCAATACCTCGCATCTCAACAGAACTAATTTTTTTAGAAGCGATTGATTGTTAGTTTTTTTTAAGAATATTTAGTAAAAACGATTACAGATATTTATCTCCCTTGTTTCTTTTCACTTCTGCAACGTATTCTTTGATTGACTGTTCTTTGTCTTTCTGACAAATCAATAATACATCTTTGGTATCCACCACAATAAAATCATCGAGTCCTTGCAATACCAATAATTTTTCTTTGGGTGCAGATACCATGCATTTGGTAGCATCGATCACAATCACATTATCACTGGCAACTGCGTTACCGAGATAATCTTTTTCCAGATTATCATAAGCACTGTTCCAGGTACCCAAATCACTCCATCCAAAAGAGGAAGGGATTACATACACATTATCCGCTTTTTCCATGATGGCCACATCAATCGAAATATTGGTACAAAGCGGGTAAATTCTGTCAATCGCAGCTTTTTCTTCAGCAGTATTAAAATTTTTCTTTTCGGCATCAAACAATTCAAACATCTCTGGTTGGTATTGTTCAAAAGCTTTGACTACATTTTTTACCTGCCATACAAAGATGCCCGCATTCCAAAGAAAATCGCCACTGCTGATAAAGGTCTTAGCGAGTTCGAGATTGGGTTTTTCAGTGAAGGTTTTGACTTTAAAAATACCTTCCGCTACCGTCATACTATCATGCTGAATATAACCATAACCCGTATTCGGATGAGTAGGTGTAATACCCAGTGTTACCAATGATTTGATATGACTAACAAAATCTAATGCTTTTAAAGTAATACTACGGAAAGCTTCATTATCCAGAATCATATGATCACTAGGTGCTACGATGAGAGAAGCTTCGGGATCTTTTTGAGCTAATTTAAAAGAGATATAAGCAATACAAGGTGCTGTATTCTTACGGCTAGGCTCGGCAAGAATATTTTCAACAGGAAGTTGTTTCAGTTGTTGATGAACAATCGAAACATATTCATCAGAAGTTACAATGAAAATATTTTCTTTTGGAATGAACGTTGCGTAACGTTCGTAAGTCCATTGAAGCAATGATTTACCGGTATGCAGAATATCTAAAAACTGTTTTGGATAAGCTGTTCTACTTCTGGGCCAGAAGCGACTGCCAATTCCTCCGGCCATGATGGCTACATAGTGATGCTGATTCATTCACACGCTATTTTAATCCCTAAATAAATCTTGCAATATTACAGGCTTATTCAGTAATACTATTATTTATCTCGAGTATATTTCAAATGAATAACAGATATCTTTCTTGTCCTTGTTCCTTGTCCCTTGAATCTTTATATTATGCCTTCTCGTACTAAGTCGTGTATATGCAAAATACCCAGGTAGTTTCCGTTTTCTGCTACTACCAGCTGACTGATATCATGGTCTCTCATAATATCCAATGCCTCCACGGCCAGCATACCGGGTTCTATGCTTTTGGGATTCGCGGTTAAAATATCAGCTGCTGTAATGGCTCCAAGCTCATTTGTTTTCTCCAGCATTCTTCGCAAATCACCATCGGTAATGATACCCAAGATGGTATTGTTTTCATTGACAACGGCAGTAACCCCCAATCGCTTTTCTGTTATTTCTACAATTACCTGTTTGAGGGTAGCATTGGGTTGCACTTTGGGCTGTTCATTATTGAGATACAGATCTGCCACTCTTAGGTATAAACGCTTACCGAGGTTTCCGCCCGGATGGTATTTGGCAAAATCATGTCCCGAAAAACCATGTAATTCCATCAAAGAAACGGCTAACACATCACCCATTACCATTTGAGCAGTGGTACTGCTGGTAGGGGCTAGATTGTTAGGGCAGGCTTCCTGACTCACGGTGGTATTCAATACATGATCTGATGATTGAGCTAAAAAACTTTGCATATTACCTACCATTCCGATCAAAGTATTACCAAAGTTCTTAATCAGGGGAACCAATACCTTGATTTCCGGACTTTCCCCGCTTTTACTGATCAGCATCACCACATCGTCTTGCTGAATCATACCCAAATCCCCATGAATGGCGTCTGCTGCATGCATGAAAAGAGAGGGGGTACCTGTAGAATTAAGGGTAGCAACGATTTTTTGTGCCACAATCGCACTTTTCCCGATACCACTGATCACGATCCGACCTTTACAGGCGGCCAATATGCGAATCGTTTTTTCAAAAGCATCGTCAATAAATGCGGATAATCCGGCAACAGATGCGGCTTCCAGCTGAATGGTTGTAATGGCTGTTTCTAGGATCGTTTTTTTCATGCTGCACAAAGGTAAACTTTAACAGCAAAGTGTGTGTAATCATCCCATTCTTCGTTAACTTCGCCGTCCTTTTGAAAAAGACTCAAAAGTGCACCAAAGACCGGTTCCGCCGGAAACACTTCCTCTGCGCCGATTGGCAAATTTTAAGTGAAAATTCCGGGAAAAGGAAGTATCTTATATGACTATAACCGGCTCCGCAGGTGCGGAAAACCTATCGTAAATACATGGCAACAAGTACAAAGAAAACCCCGGCAAAAAAAACAGCGGTGAAAGAGAGACCCCCCATTAAGGTCGGGAAGAGAACTGGTCCTGTAGCGTTAAAAGGGAGTCAATACGATATCCACGGCGCCCTGGAAACCTATTTCGGCTTCCGTGAATTCAAAGGAACACAGGAAAAATCGATCAGAAGTCTGTTAAGCGGACAAGATACTTTTGTCATCATGCCTACCGGTGGCGGGAAAAGTCTGTGTTATCAGCTTCCTGCGATGATCCTCGATGGCTGTGCCATCATTGTGTCTCCTTTAATCGCCTTAATGAAAAATCAGGTAGATCTGGTAAGAGGATACAGTGAAAAAGATGATGTAGCCCATTTCCTGAATTCTTCGCTGAATAAAGGACAGATCAAGGCAGTGAAAGAAGACCTCGATAGCGGTAAAACCAAACTGTTGTATGTAGCCCCGGAAACCTTGACCAAGGCAGAAAACCTGGAATATTTCCGTGATCTCAAGATTTCGTTTTTTGCTGTGGATGAAGCGCACTGTATCTCTGAATGGGGACATGATTTCAGACCCGAATACCGTCGCTTGCGTGAAATGATGGATATCATCAACCCCGATGTACCGGTGATCGCGTTAACAGCTACGGCTACTCCTAAAGTACAGAGTGATATTGTAAAGAACCTGGGTTTACGTGAGCCTAATATTTTGATCTCCTCTTTTAATCGTACCAATCTTTATTATGAGATCCAACCTAAGATCAAAAAAGATCAGACGGTAAAACATATTGTAAAGTTTATCAGTCAGCATAAAGGCAAAAGCGGTATCATTTATACCCTGAACCGCAAAACCACCGAAGAACTGGCTGAATTGCTGGTAGCCAATAATATTAAGGCTGTTGCCTATCATGCCGGACTGGATCAGAAATTACGTGCTGAAAGACAAGACCAGTTTTTGAATGAAGATGTACAAGTCATTGTAGCGACCATCGCATTTGGAATGGGAATTGATAAACCGGATATCCGTTTCGTGATCCACTTCAATATTCCCAAATCGATTGAGAATTATTATCAGGAAACAGGACGTGCAGGAAGAGATGGATTAGAAGGTATCTGCGTACTTTATTATTCACATAAAGATGTGGCTAAACTCGAACACTTGATGCGTGATAAACCTTTGAGTGAAAGAGAAGTAGGCGGACAGCTCATTGATGAAACGGTTGCCTATGCAGAAAGTTCTGTTTGCAGAAGAAAGATATTGTTACACTATTTCGGTGAAACCTGGGAAGAAAAGAACTGTGGTAACTGCGACAACTGCCGCAATCCGAAAGAGAAGATAGAAGTAAAGGAGGAAGTAGTACAAGTGCTGAAAACCATTCAAGCATTGGATGAAAGATTTGTGACGGATTATGTGATCAATGTATTGGTTGGAAAACTAACGCCACAAATTGGCATGTTCAGACATGATCAGTTGGAAGTGTTTGGTATTGGAAAAGATAAAGAACTGCATTTGTGGAACAGCTTGATCCGACAAATGATGTTGGAGAACCTGATCAGAAAAGATATTGAAGAGTACGGCTTACTGAAGATCACAGAAAAAGGAGAGAAGTTTTTGAAGAAGCCTGCTTCTTTCAAAATCGTACTCAATAATTTGTTTGAAGATGCCAATGCTGATGATGAAGAAGGCGAAGGAGGAACACAAACCGGAGCAGCAGCCGATGATAAGCTTTTTGAAATGCTCAAAGAGTTGCGTCAAAAGGAGGCCAAGAAAAAGAACCTGCCTCCATTTGTGATCTTCTTGGAAACTTCCTTACAGGATATGGCTACTTTGTATCCTACCACTTTGCAGGAATTGGAGAAATGTCAGGGTGTAAGTAAAGGTAAGGCGCTGAAATACGGGAAACCATTTGTAGAGATGGTAGCCAAGTATGTAGAAGAGAATGAAATTGAAAAGCCGGATGATTTTGTGATGAAGAGTGTGGCAAACAAGGCGAATAATAAAATTTATATCATTCAAAATGTAGACAAAAAAATACCGCTGGAAACCATTGCAAGAAATAAGAGTCTGCGTTTGGATGAGCTACTGGAAGAAATGGAAACCATTGCAGCCAGTGGAACCAAGCTGAACCTGGATTACGCCATTGATGAATGGCTGGATGAATACGATCAGGAAGAGATCATTGAATATTTCAAAAACTGTGAAACCTCCTCCCTTCAAATTGCACAACAAGAACTCAGTGAGAATGATTACACCTGGGAACAGCTGAAGATCATGCGGATTAAGTTTTTGAGTGTGTATGGGAATTAGGAAAGTGAAAGGTGAAAGGTGAAAGGGGGAAGCGGGATGTACCACTACATTCTGCTTTTCTATTTATACCTCCGTGCAACTCTGTGCCGCACTCTGTGTCACTCTGTGGTAAAAAAACCGCAGAGGTAAAGAAGTTAGGCACAGAGTTGCACGGAGGATTGAAAGAGCATGCATCCAACCCTTTCACGTTTCACCTTTCACTTTTCACACTCTCCACTCTCCAATCATCACAATTATGTATAAACCCATTCTTCTTTCTCTTATAGCAGTAATTATATTCGGCTCTACCAATGCCCAATCTTATCAGCTTCGTGTAATGAGTTATAATATTCGCAATGCGAAAGGGTTGGATGAGGCTACCAATTATCGGCGTATTGCAGATATTTTACAAATATCGAAGGCTGATGTGGTTGCATTGCAGGAGTTGGATAGTGTAACCTATCGTAGTAAACAAGTAGATGTCTTACAAAAATTATCTGAGTTAACAGGCATGTTTGCCGTGTATGCACCTGCGATTGATTATAATGGAGGTAAATATGGGGTGGGCGTGTTGTCGAAGGAGAAGCCTTTGTCGGTTCGTTATGTATCCTTGCCCGGCAGAGAAGAGAAAAGGGTTTTATTATTGGTTGAATTTGAGCATTATGTTTTCCTGTGTACGCATTTGTCATTAACAGAAGAAGATCGAATCAATACGGTAAATATTATCAATCATGAAGCAGCCGCTTTCAATAAGCCGGTGATACTGGCAGGTGATTTGAATGATCTTCCTGGTTCTTCTTTTATGCAATCTTTACAACAGCGGTGGAAACTCTTGAGTGGTGAAGCATCTACTTTTCCGGCTGATCGACCCGATCGCTGCATTGATTATATTCTTATGCGCAAACAAGATCCATTCAAAGTAAGATCAGCGATTGTGATGGAGGAGCCGGTGGCTTCTGATCATCGGCCGGTGGTGGTGGAATTATATTGGTAAAATAGGTTCTCGTTTTGAATAATACTTGATCCAATCAGGTATAAATACGGTAGATCATTACTTGATTCTTGTCCTTTTGTTCTTGTAATCTTCTCTCATTCTATCTTCCCATTTTAATGATTGAGTGGGAACAGAAAATGCTATCATAAAAATTCGAAACAGAAAAGTAGAGTTAAAACTCACTTTTGAATATGCGGATCATATCATGCATAGCTATATGCATAGAAACCCTCCGCATGACCTTGTATTCTTAGATATTCAAAGAATTGCGCGCAGGGCGGAGTTTGAGCTTAAACACCACAGAATATGGTTAGGTAAAGTAGTTTTTCGGGAAAAGATGTATATTATAATTATTATTTTGACACCGAAATTTGCAGTAATTAAATCATGTTACTATAGTCATTATGTCTAACAAAAAAACTCAAAAAGTTAAAATGGTAAAAGGGGCGTTTGGTATCAAACTTCCTGAGAATTATCGTTTTAAATTGAAGGATAAAAATGAGCGTAAAGAAGTATTGTGGTTAATCAAAGAGGGTGTATTTAAAGATATTCATGATTACGAAGAAACGATGACGCGGTTGTTATTGGAGCCTTAATGATATTATTTTATTGCCACTGTCCAAAGGACTCCTTCGGCGAAAACACTGAAAGTCACTAAAGAATTTTTCTGTGCATTTCTGTGCCCTCAGTGGCAATAAACCACAATAACAGAATTCTAACATTAAAATCTCCTCCAACCAAGGCTATCAATGCAGCACTGGCACCAAATTTGGTGTCTTTTCTGAACATCCCCCTGAGCCATTATTTCGTTTATTGAAAAAAAAGGAGGGTTTATGTACATCAAGAGTCTGCAACCAAATATCATCGAAAACGACAGCTACCTGACGGTGATGTCTGAACGTACCGGAAATCTGGTACTGAAAGTATTAGACGTGGAAGGACATATGGCCAAAACTGTAGTGGCTGATGTAGCAGAGGGATTACAGCAACTGGCTTTGAATCTCAGTGATTTAGGTAGTGGCAACTATATACTCAATGCCTTTAATGGAGATGTCTTTATCAAAGCCATCCGTTTCATCAAACAATAAAGCTTTACTTTTTGCGATAAACAGGGACTCCATTTATGGGGTCCCTTTCTTTTTAAAAGCTGCTACTCGCTGTTGTACATTCTCTCGAACATTCATGTAGTACAAATTGAAATCGCCTATATGATAATTCTTGGTTGTGAAAAATATATTACCAAAAAAACGGGGCTTGTGTGTCCATAAAACACCCGTCGCATTTTTAGCAGCCGCCACTTTTTTCACAACACTATTAAAACCTGTTACTACACCTCCCTTGTTTTCTTTTCTTGTTGCCACGGTATCTGTACTGCTCCAGGTCAATGGATTGGTGACTACAGCAGTATATTTTTCTTTGAATACATAGTCGGGTTTATAGCCTTCTTTATAGGTTCTCCAACTCAATAAACAACCGGTTTGCTCAGGCGTAGAACAAGGTTGAATATGGGTAAACCAGTCAGGCTCCACGGGAATACCCACCAAATAAGCCGCTACCAATTGCTGCTGCAAAGGCTTGCCATCAAAAAATTCTTTGACCAATCGTTTACCATGGGTGGTACCCTGACTATGCGCCGCCATAATAATCGGTCTACCTTGGTTGTATTTTTCGAGGTATAAAACAAAAGCGGCTTTTATATCGGCATATGCCAATTCAAATGCTTGTAATGCTGCAGCAGTATCTGCTGCAGATTTTGGAAAATAAGCACCCAGATGGGCTTGTCGGTACCTAGGCGCAAAAACACGTCCGGCTGCATTGAATAGGCTGGCTTGAAAAAGTATGGTACTATAATCTGTTTTCGCAGCTAATAAGGAATCCGTGATAGCAGCATTCCAACCGGATGAACGTTGTTCATCGGTATAGGTAGTCGGATGAATAAAAAACACATCCACAGCAGAATCGGCTTTGAAGTACTTGCGCAGTGGTTTGGGAACACTATCAGATGGATCCTGTTTATATGGGTGGGCTGCCCAGAAATTCAAATCTGTATAATCGGGTGCATATGAAGCGGATACCAACTGATATTGTGAAGCATATTTATGATAGCCATTGCTGCAACTGCTGAGAAGGATGACTAACCCAAAAAAACAAAAGATTGTCTTCATAGCATAAAGTTGATAAAAATACCTGAAACTCACTCTTATCAACAGGTTAACGGAAATCGGAGTAGTTTTGTACTTTTCCAAACGGTTCTACCAGAACTGACTTTATTGTTCACATTAAATTGATTGTTATGGCCATTCCAGTAGTAGACCTCGCAGAATTTTTAAGCGGCGACCCGGCACGCAAAGCCGCTTTTGTACAAGAATTGGGAAAAGCTTATGAAGAAGTAGGTTTCGTAGCGGTAAAAAATCATGGTATACCTGATCAGCTGATCGCAGAGCAATATGAACATGTACAACAGTTTTTCTCCCTTCCCCTCGAAAAAAAATTACAGTATGAAATTCCGGGTTTGGCCGGACAAAGGGGCTACACCAGTTTTGGTCGTGAGCATGCCAAAGGCAGTGAAGCACCGGATCTGAAGGAATTTTTCCAGTACGGACAAACTGTTGAAAATGGAGACCCTATTAAAAGCGAGTATCCGGATAATGTAGTTGTGAAAGAAATAGAACCTTTGAATGCTACTTTATTCAATGCTTACAGAAGTTTTGAGAAAAGTGGTCGTGCGTTGTTGCAGGCTATTGCTTTATACCTGGGATTGGATGAAAATTATTTTGATCAACATATCGAAAACGGTAATTCCATTTTACGTTGTATCCATTATCCGCCGATCACACAAGAACCCAAGAGTGCTATTCGTGCAGAACAGCATGAAGACATCAACCTGATCACTTTGCTGGTAGGTGCTTCTGCGGATGGATTACAAATTCTGACCAAACAAGGTGAATGGGTGAATGTAACTTCATTACCGGAACAGATTGTGGTGAATGTGGGCGATATGTTGCAACGTCTTACCAACAATAAATTACGCAGCACCACCCACCGTGTGGTAAACCCACCAAGAGAACACTGGCATACCAGTCGTTTCTCCATGCCTTTTTTCCTTCACCCCAGAAGTGAAATGAGCCTGGCCTGTCTGGAAAGCTGCATTGATGCTGCACACCCCAAAGCCTATCCCGATGCTACAGCGGGTGAATATTTGGATGAAAGACTGAGAGAGATTGGGTTGAAAAAATAAGGACAGCAGAGCAGTAGGCTTCAAGCTGCAAGCCACAGGCTAGAAGGAAGGAACAAGAAATAAGAAACGGGGAACAAGAAAGCTACAAGCTGCAAGCTACAGGCTACAAGAAAGAATCAAGAACCAATTTTCAAGATTTCTTGTGGCTTGCAGCTTGTGGCTTGCAGCTTATATCAGATTTTCTGCAGTTTCAAGGATTTCTGTAATTTCCACTCTCAACAGTTCCCTTTATTAACCCTTGATACTACTACGTCATATCCCATTTCTGCGCGCTGTATTATGCCATAGTCTTTCCGCGTTTGGGGGACCGCAGGGGCATCTGGGGATGATGATGAAGACTTTCGTTCAGCAGCGTCGCGATGTTTCGGAGACTGAGTTGATGGAATACAATGCCTTCTGTCAGTTATTACCCGGTGCATCTTCCACGCAAACACTTACACTGATCGGATACAAGCGTGGTGGCATACCATTGGCTATTCTTACCTTATTGATTTGGATCACGCCGGCCTGTATATTGATGGGTGGCTTATCTTTTTTATTGCAATATTTCAGTAGTAAAGATGTTCGTCCTGATTTTTTTATGTTCATTCAGCCGATGGCCATTGGGTTTATTGCTTATTCTACGTATCGCATTTTTAATATCGCCGTTCACAATACCATCACCCGGGTAATCATGACAGTAGCAGCTTTTGCTACTTTTTTATTGTTTAAAACGCCATGGATATTTCCGGCTCTCATTGTAGCTGCGGGTATTGCTACGAATTTCAGTGATAAGCGTATTCCGCAAAAAGATGTGCCTCCGAAAAAAATCAAGTGGGGTAATATCATCATCTTTTTTTTATTGTTCGGTATTGCCGGTTATATTTCAGAAACGGCTACGCGCAATAACTGGGAAAACCGAAAAGCCATCAACCTTTTTGAGAATGCCTACCGTTTCGGAAGTCTTGTTTTTGGTGGGGGTGATGTGATGATGCCCTTGATGTATGAACAATATGTAACTCGCCCGGAATCTAAACGAATCAAGGCAACGGGAAGAGACGTATTGAAAATGTCCAAAGAAGATTTTCTAACCGGATCTGGTATGGTAAGGGCCATACCCGGACCGGTATTTTCCATTGGCGCTTTTGCCGGTGGCATGGTATTGAAAGATGAAGGTGCAGGTTGGCAATTAATAGGTTGTTTGATTGGTGCCATAGCCATCTTTCTTCCTAGTGCCTTACTGGTGCTTTTCTTTTTCCCGGTATGGCATAATCTTAAACGATATGCAGTCATCTTCCGATCACTGGAAGGTATCAATGCGGCGGTGGTAGGTATTATGACCGGTGCTACTTTTTATCTCATGAAAGATACTTTCCTGGTCTCCTTATTCGAAGGTCGCCTGATAGCCATTTGGGATATTTTCATCATTATCGGTACTTTCTTATTACTCAAACTGAATAAGATTCCCGCACCTTTGATTGTTATGGGCTGTTTACTGTTGGGGTATTTGGTTCATTGAGGTGTGTAAGCTGCAAGCGGCAAGCTTCACGCTACAAGCTACAAGCTATGAGCTATGAGCTATGAGCTATGAGCTATGAGCTATGAGCTATGAGCTATATGAACGAAAAACATGTAAGTTAGCATACTTGGCTAATCTATTAGATAATCTCCATTATTGCTTGCAGCCTGTAGCTTGAAGCGTGAAGCTTGTTACACCTATCCCTTCATTTATTACAAAAACCGTATATTAGAGCATGGTCACATTAGCTATCTACAACCTCAAAGGTGGCGTAGGCAAAACAGCTGCGTCCATTAATCTGGCTTACGCATCAGCCAAAGAAGGATTCAAAACATTGGTATGGGATCTGGATCCGCAAGGGTCATCCTCCTTTTATCTGGGAGCCAAATCCACTGTTAAAAATGAGTCTCGGAAAATTCTCAACAGCGAGATGGATCTGCATTCAGCCATTCAAACCACCGCTTATGAGAACCTCGATATCATTCCTGCCGATATTTCAGCGCGTCATGCAGATATCCTGCTGAACGAAATGAAACAATCCAAACGCAAACTGCTATCATTGTTGTCCGCACTCAAAAATGAGTATGATATCGTGATACTGGATAGTCCACCCGGCATTTCTGTTTTACATGATGCTGTTTTTGTAGCGGCAGATTGGGTATTGATGCCGAATATTCCCACCACACTATCGATTCGTTCTTTCGAAACGGTGAACGATTATTTCAAAGAGAATGATCTGGATCGTTCTAAGATCAAATGTTTCTTTAGTATGGTTGACCATAGGAAAAACCTGCATCATGAAGTGATGAGTGAATTTTATAAAGACAAATACTTCCTAAAGAGTTATATTCCTTATTTGAGTGATGTAGAAAAAATGGGTGTACATGAAGCTCCGATAGAAACTTTTGCTGCCAGTAGTTATGCAGCACAATGCTATCGCGATCTTTGGAAAGAGATCAGAAAAAATTGTATTCAGTAATCATCAATTCTTTGCTTAGTTGACAAACTGCGGATTATGGAAAGACATTTATCATCATGGTATAGTCCAGCATTGGGAAAAGAAATGCCGATTGCTTCTTATGGGCATTTTGGTTTTGTATTATTACTGATCCCGACTGCTGCTGCCGATTATCTGGAGTATGAACGTTTTCAGTTGATTGATGCGTTGGCACCTTTCATCAACAGTGGAAAGCTTCGTGTATTCAGTATCGATAGCATGAATAAAGAAAGTTGGATGAACAATGAAATGGAGCCGGCACACAAAGCCATTCGTCATAATCAGTTCAATGAGTATGTGTTCAATGAAGTGATTCCATTTATCAGAACCAACACGAGTAATGAAACCATGATCTATACTTGCGGTGCTTCATTCGGAGCATTGCATGCCATGAACTTATTTCTGAAACGCCCTGATATTATCAATGGCGCCATCAGTATGAGTGGTGTGTATGATCTCACAGAATACACCAAAGGCTATTGGGATGATCAGGTATTTTATAATAGTCCGGCACATTACCTGCCCACACTTACAGACCCATGGTATCTTGATAAAATCAAATCCAGTCATCATATTCATATCTATACCGGAAGCGGTTCCTATGAAGATCCCGAAGCGTCTAAAAAATTTGCGGGAATACTTTACAGTAAAGGTATATGGTATGATCTCGATGTATGGGGACAAGACATCACCCACGACTGGCCCACCTGGCGCACGATGCTGCCGTATATTGTGGATGTGAAGTTTTAGCTTATGGCGTATGGGTCATAGCAAATAGCCAATGGGGTATAGCAAATAGTAGCGCCTTCGTCTATATGCTATAAACTATAAGCCAATAGTAGTAACAGGTTCTGCCATAAGCTATGTCCTATAAGCTATAAGCCAATAGCTAATGGGTCATAGCAAATAGTAGTGCCTTTGTCTATAAACTATAAGCCAATAGTGGTAACAGGTTCTGCCATAAGCTATGACCTATACGCCATAGGCTACACTGCAAAATCCACGTTAATTCCCTCCACATCTCAGGCTTTCTGCTCGTCCTGATTTAATATTACAGTTCAATTGATGGGTTTGAGAAAAAAGCTACTATTTCTTCTTTTGATGATTGCTCTAGGCACTGTGAAAGAACAGGCTGTTGCTCAGTTTGTGACTATTTCGGGTAATGTATATGATATCACTGCCAGAAGACCATTGGAAGCTGTTGCAGTATTGAGCAATTCCGGTAGAGGTGCGCTTACCGATTCTTTGGGTCGTTATTTGATCACCGTTCCAAGAACAGATTCGATATGGTTCTCCATGATTGGAAAATCTACGATGAAATATCCTGTTGATACCATCATCAACGTAGATAATTTCAATGTGATGATCCATGTCCGCGCAGCAGATCTGCCGGAAGTAAAAGTGAGGAACAATTATTATAAACTCGATTCAATTCAGAACAGACAGGATTATGCCAAAGCATTCAATTTCAGAAAACCAACGGTGCGATTGAGTACCAATCCGAATTATAATCCGGGTGGATTAACAGCAGGGTTTGACCTGACAGAGATCATCAACATGTTCCGTGTACGTAGAAATCGTAATATGGAATTTTTGCAGAACCGTTTAATAGATGAAGAGCAACAGAAATACATCGATCGCAGATTTAGTAAAAAATTTGTGCGTGAACTTACGCTATTAAACTCACCGGATTTAGATACTTTCATGAATCGATACAGACCCACTTATGAAATGATTACCCAGTTGAATGATCTGGAATTGGGTTATTATATCAACAGGAGTTATGACCATTACAGATCACTGCGATACAATTGGAGGGGTGGGTTGAGGCGAAGAGATGATTAACTTCATGTAATCAAAATGAATGTATGCAAAGACGCATCATACTCACAACACTAGTCTTTTTTTCTATTACGCTATTACTAGCGCAGCAAAGAGAAGGCGTGTGGAGGGGTATTGTTTCTGTGTATTCGCCTCAAATCGACATTCATAGAACCAGTCCTCAAGGAATACTCGATGTTGAAACCGCTTTTCGTACCAGAGATCAGATCTTTAACGGACTTCAGCGAATGCGGATTAATAATCTTATTGTAGATACGGATGCAAAAATAGAATGGTTAGAAGTAGCAGATAAAGCAATAGCACAGCTTACTTCTTATGGTCCGGACAATAAGCAGATTACCATGTATCAGTTTTCTGTAAGACCTACTCCTAAAGAATATTATCAGTATCACTTGCAGGGGAAATCGGTTTTGGTGAATGAAGCAAAGCGTAGAGCAGATTTATTTGATCTTCGTGGTAGTTTTATGGAAACAGATTCCTCCGTATTGTTTTATGGTATTTGGGAGCATCCTTTTACAAGACGTCGTTTCGGGTATTTTGAATTTGTGCTGACAAACGATGCTGTGACGATTAATCCGGAGTTAATGCATGTATTATTCAAACAAAAAAATAAAGCTGAGTCTTCCACAGACTCTCCAATGATCAACGTTGCTCCGGTACATGATTCATTGGTAACGGATGCCATATCGATATTTGGAAATCTGGTAGATAATGGTTTGATAGATCAGGATACACTGAGTATATGGTTCAATGGAAAATTATTGGAAGACAATATAGTACCCGGTAAAAAACCTTTTTTCTTTCGTGCCAATCTTAGTGAAAAAGAGTGGAATCATCTTACCATTCGTTGCAAAAGCGAAGGAAAAGAAAAGGGGACGGGGATACATCTCAATTTGGGTTTGAATGATGTTCAGATGAAGTATAACCTTGTATTCTATCAACACAATCAGGCAGACTGGGTCATTCGCAGAAAAGTGCCCAACAAATAGGCTGAATAACCGTTATTGCTGAGCGAAGTGAAGAATCGCCGATGTAGAAGACACCCCGGCCATTCATACAATGTTGCAACAACAGACATTAAATAATTCTATCTTTATCGGTCTTAAATCTCAAGTCTTGAAAAGAATGTATCCTTTGGCTATTGCGGCACTTGTAATGGTAGCCTGCAAAAGCAAAAAAGAAGAACCACGTCAGCAGAATGGAGGCCCACAAGCAGTGATTGTAGATGTAATCATCGCCGGAAAAAACACGGTTTCCAATACCATTGAAGTGAATGGTACAGTGATTGCGAATGAATCAGCCAATTTACAACCCGAAGTGAGTGGTCGATTAACGTATCTCAACCTGCCCGAAGGAACCAAAGTATCTCAAGGAATGGTACTTGCCAGGATTAATGACGCCGATCTTCAGGCGAATATGCAAAAAATCCGTGTTCAATTAGATCTAGCACAAAAAAATGAAGCCCGCTTAAAGAAATTGCTAGATATCAACGGCATTAATCAGGCAGATTATGATGCCGTACTCAATCAAGTAAATACGCTCAAAGCAGATTTAGATATTACACAGGCACAGATCGATAAAACGGTGCTAAAAGCCCCATTCAATGGAATACTTGGCTTGCGAATGATCAGTCCGGGCGCCTATGTTACGCCTGCTACTATTCTTGCCACTTTACAGCAGACCGACAAAGTAAAAATCGACTTTACTGTTCCTGAAATGTATAAGGATGTTATTAAAGCTGGTAAATCTGTAAATGTTAGAACCTCTGCAGGATCAACAACCATTAAAAAAGCAGTGATCATTGCAACAGAGCCTCAGATTGATGCCACAACCAGAAACCTGAAAGTAAGAGCAGTATTGGATGGCGCCAATGTGAATCCTGGTGGATTTGTGAAAGTATTGATTGAAACTTCAGGAAATAACAGCAGTATTCTTGTTCCTACCAATGCAATTATCCCTGATGCAAAAGCAAAGAAAGTGGTGGTGGTAAAAGATGGTAAAGGAAAACTAACGGATATTGAAACAGGCTTACGAATAAATGGTGCTGCCGAAGTATTAAGCGGATTAAATGTGGGTGATAGCATTGCTGTTTCAGGGGTATTATTTGTTCGTCCTAATTCTCAAATCAAAGTGAGAAGTGTAAAAAAGATCGATGAATTCCTGGGTCAGCAATAATTTGTTTAGCTGATACCTGCGCTTACTTTTAATAGCTTGACCTTATGAATATTTCAGAACTATCGCTAAAACGACCCATACTCGCAACGGTGATGAATATCCTCATCGTTTTATTTGGTGTGGTTGGATATACTTTTTTATCTGTTCGCGAATACCCTGCTATTGACCCGCCTATCGTTAATGTTCGTACTGCATACGCTGGTGCCAACTCTGATATTGTAGAGAGTCAGATTACAGAGCCATTGGAAAAATCAATCAATGGTATTCCGGGTATTAGAACCATCACTTCTTCAAGCTCCAATGGTTCCAGTAATATCACAGTTGAATTCAATATCAATGAAGACCTCGAAGCTGCTGCCAATGATGTACGCGATAAAGTGAGCCAGGCTGCCAGAAATCTTCCCCAAGATATTGATGCGCCACCGGTAGTAAGTAAAGCCGATGCCAATAGTGATTTTATCATATTGATGGCCGTACAAAGTCGTACCAAAGGGTTATTGGAACTAAGTGATTATGCTGAGAATGTACTTGTTGAAAGATTACAAACCATTCCTGAAGTTAGCTCGATCAATATTTTCGGACAAAAGCGTCCGGCAATGCGTATCTGGATCGATCCCGATAAACTCAATGCCTATAATATCAGTTTTGCCGATATCCGTAATGCACTGAACAGAGAGAATGTTGAAATTCCATCCGGGAAAATTTATGGTGAGAATACAGAAATGACGATACGTGCATTGGGTCGATTGCAATCAGAAAAAGATTTTCGCGACCTCATTATCTTCGAAGATAATCGCGGTATTATTCGTTTAAGTGATGTTGCCAAAGTAGAGATCGGTCCGGAGAACGAAGAATTCAGCTGGCGATTGAATGGGGTGAATGCTGTAGGTCTGGCCATCATTCCTCAACCCGGTGCTAACTATATTAAGATAGCAGATGAATTTTATAAGCGATTAAATGAAATTCAGAAAAGTCAGAAGGGCGATTTTGAATTAACACCACTTATAGATCAAACCAAAAATGTTCGACGCTCCATCAAAGAAGTAGAAGAAACTTTGTTGATCTCTTTCAGCCTAGTGGTATTGGTGATCTTCTTTTTCTTCCGCAACTGGCTTATTGCTATTCGTCCTTTGATTGATATCCCTATTTCACTGGTAGCTACTTTCTTCATCATGTACATAGCAGGGTTCTCTGTGAATGTATTGACCTTGTTAGGTATTGTATTGGCAACGGGATTGGTGGTAGATGATGGTATTGTAGTAACAGAAAATATTTTCCGAAAGCTTGAAAGCGGATTACCCATTCGTAAAGCAGCATTAGAAGGTAGTAAAGAAATATTCTTTGCTGTTATTTCAACGTCTATTACACTAGCCGTAGTGTTCTTACCTGTGATCTTTCTGGAAGGTTTTGTGGGGAGTTTGTTCAGAGAGTTTGGTGTTACTGTAGCAGCAGCGGTACTTGTTTCAGCTTTTGTATCCTTAACCATAACACCGGTATTGAATGTGTACCTGAATAAAAAGGATGCAGGTCATGGTAAGTTTTACGAAATGACGGAGCCTTTCTTTCGTGGCATGGAGAATGGGTACAAGCGGATGCTTACCGGATTTCTTCGTATTCGTTGGATGGCATGGGTAATCGTGCTGCTCTGTTTAGGAGGTATTTACTTAGTGGGTACCAATTTGCAAAGTGAATTGGCGCCCCTCGAAGATAGAAGCAGTGTTCGTTTTCAGATGTCGGGTCCTGAAGGAGCCAGCTATAGTTATATGGTGGATGTGGGGAATAAGTTGATTGATTATCTATCAGATTCAGTTCCGGAGAAAGCTTTTGTATTTGCAGCAGTTCCAGGTTTTGGCGGCGGTGGCGGGGTGAATAGTGGAACAGCGAGAATAGCATTTGTAGATCCTGATAAACGAACCAGAAGTCAGAGTGAAATTGCTCGAGAGATCAGTAAAAAATTACCACAGTTCAACAATGCAAGAATATTTCCGGTAGAAGAGCAAACTATTTCAGTAGGCTTGGGTTCTCGTGGATCATTACCTGTACAATATATTTTGCAGAATCTTGATTTTGAAAAGATCAAAGAAGTGATTCCTAAGTTTCTGGAAGAAGCCAGAAAAGAAAAAACATTCGCCAATGTAGATGTGAACCTGAAATTTAATAAACCCGAATTACAACTGACCATTGATCGAATCAAAGCAAAAGATCTGGGCTTGTCCATTTCAGATGTGGCAGATGTAGTATCAAGTGCATTCAGTGGCAGAAGACTAGCATACTTTATCATGAATGGTAAGCAGTATCAGGTAATTTCTCAGGTAGAATTAAAAGATCGTCAGGAGCCGGGCGATATTTCCAATTTATATGTACGCAATAGTCGGGGTGAAAATATTCCATTAACATCCGTTGTAAAGCTTGAAGAGAATTCAAACCCGCCAACACTATACCATTATAACCGCTTTAAGGCTGCTACTATTTCTGCATCTTTGGCTGAAGGTAAAACCATTGGCGATGGAGTAAAAGCGATGCAGGCTATTGGCGATAAACTATTGGACGAAAGTTTTCAAACGGCACTAGGTGGCGCATCGCGCGACTATGCGGAGAGCTCATCTAATACCAGTTTTGCATTTGGATTGGCACTGATACTCATTTATTTGGTATTGGCTGCACAGTTCGAAAGTTTTAAAGATCCGTTCACCATTATGATTACGGTACCGCTGGCATTGGCAGGTGCGTTACTGAGCTTGTGGTTATTTGATCAGACCTTAAATATCTTCTCACAGATTGGTATGATCATGCTCATTGGATTGGTGACAAAGAATGGTATCCTCATTGTAGAATTTGCCAACCAAAAACGCGAATTCGGATTGAAGAAAACCGAAGCGGTGATTGAGGCTTCTGCACAACGTTTACGTCCGATCTTAATGACAAGTCTGGCAACAGCTTTAGGAGCCTTACCTATCGCCATAAGTTTTGGTGCAGCAGCTACCAGTAGAATGCCATTGGGTATTGTAGTGGTGGGTGGTATTATGTTCTCATTGGTGCTGACTTTATTTGTAATTCCGGCTGTGTATACGTTCATTTCTGGAAAGCATGAGGCGAAGAAGATGGATATTACGGATTAAATCAAAAGTCAAAAATCAAAATTCAAAAAGGGTGAAAGCAATTGTTTTCACCCTTTTTTTATGTCTTCAACTTTCCTTTTATAGATCGTATTTTTGCAGTAGAAATTTCTTGTATGAAAACATCTGTGGCTGATATTAGAAAAGATTACAAACAACATTCCTTAAATGAAAGTGACATAGCGTCTGATCCTTTTGTTCAGTTTGAACATTGGTGGCAGGATGCGGTGAACAGTGAAATTGATGAAGTGAATGCCATGACATTGGCTACAGCTACCAAGCAAGGTGTTCCTTCGGCAAGAATTGTTTTATTGAAAGGATACGATCCGCAAGGTTTTGTTTTCTTCACCAATTATGATAGTCACAAGGGACAGGAGCTGGCTGATAATCCGAAAGCGGCATTGGTTTTTTTCTGGAAAGAATTGGAGAGACAAATACGCATTGAAGGAACAGTCGAAAAAATCAGTGCGGCAGAGAGTGATGAATATTTTCATTCCCGTCCGGAAGGAAGCCGTATTGGTGCCTGGGCATCGCCACAGAGTTCAGTGATACCGGATAGAAATGTAATTGAATTGAATGTTGCTAAATATACCAGTGAATTCTCCGGACAAACCATTCCTCGTCCGGAATATTGGGGAGGTTATCGAGTAAAGCCAACAGTGATAGAGTTCTGGCAGGGAAGAAGCAGCCGTTTACATGATCGTTTTAGATACACGAAAACAGAACAGGGCTGGAAAGTAGAGAGATTAGCGCCTTGAGTGTTTTTTATGGGCCGCAGATTTTTATGATTGGTTATGATTTTAAATGAATAGTCTGCGTAAATCATAACTAATCATAAAAAATCTACGGCCAATGTAGTATGATAGAACAAGGATTTTCATGATTGGCGCAGATAGACTCATCAAAATCATGACTTATCATGAAGATCATGAAAATCTGCGTTCTATTTCAAAATGCACCATCAGTGCTTAAGCACCACATTTTTTAGCTGATTACCTATAACACTAAAAAAGAGTTCTACTAACCAGTCACCATTTCTTATTACCATATACGGTACCGGATGATTACCAATACATCTTACTTCCTTCACTAAGACATCTTTCGGGTCGAATAAAGTATTGACGGTTTCTGTTGTGATTTGTTGATTCAATACTACATTGCCAATTATAATATTACCTTGATACAGCGCATACGTTCTTTTTTGTAAACGTTTCGGCAGATCGAACAAAGGCTCCATGTGTAACCGGATCACTATTTCTTCGATCTCTTTTTCAGGCGCAGATAACCGAAATGCTATGGCAGACTCTTTGTAAAGTACTTGATAGTAGTTGGTAGGATCAATGGAATTAGTGGAAGAATTATAAGTACTGGTGATATACCTATTCACGCTCTTTGTATTCATAGCCTGGTCAAGCAGCAGTTGATTGGTTTTAATGGCAACGGCTGTATTGTTCAACCATAGTTGACCATCTTTCAATGCAATCTCCGGTTGGCTATTAACCGAAATACTGATGAGAAACCATGAAAATAATAATGATAAGCGCATAACCAAATGTAACTATATTCATTAATTTTAAATATGTCTGCTATTCAAATATTGCATCATCTCAAGAAATTCATAGAACTGACTGAATCAGAAGAGCAGCTTATTATTGATCATCTTACTCCAAGAACATTCAAACGCGGAGAGTTTTTAACCAAGGAAGGTGAAATCAATCGATACACCAATTATATTGTATCGGGTGCTGCGAGGGTATATTATATTGATCAGGTCGGACAAGAGCACGTCGTACAATTGGGTATTTCTGATTGGTGGACAGGTGACTTCAGCAGTTTCATCACACAAACCAAAGGGATACTGTATACGGAGGCTTTAGAAAAAACAGAAGTACTTTCTTTTTCCTATGAGCATTTACAGGAGGTATATCGTCAGGTGCCAGCTATGGAGCGGTTCTTTCGTTTGCTCATACAGAAAGCTTATGCGGCATTTCAGAGAAGAGTATTGGAATCGCTGAGTATGGATGCTGAACAACGCTATCTAGCCTTTCGTGAAATGTATCCAGATATGGATCAACACCTTTCTCAAAAACACATTGCGTCTTATCTCGGTATGTCTGCTGAATTTCTTAGTAAGATCAAAAAGCGTATCGTAGACAAACAACGATCAAAGACCCGCCATATTAAATGAGCTTACGAATGAACACACCTGAATTGATGGTGATCTCAGTCTTAGGACCATACTGATCAACCGTAATACCTACACCAAATTGAATCGCTTTCTTATCTAAACCAATGCGTAACTGCTGGTAACTTCTGTTGTGTCCGTCATTTCCATGATTGGTCATGAATTGAAAACGGGAATAGAGTTTGGTTCTTGTTGTAAGCGTTGGTTGGTATTCTAATAAACCAAACAGTTCATACGAATTCTTTTTACCTGCATCAAATCGAGGTGATACAATCATGAACCAGTTTTTGGTCTTATGTGCAAACTGTGTTACAAGGGATATTTTCACATCGGTAACAGGTGTATAAAAGAAACCACCCATGATGGTAATCTTAGGATGTACCATTGCTGTAACATATCCCTGATTCATCATTTCATTAGGTCTACCACCTTTTATAATATTGGTTTGATAACGACTGACCATATTGGTAATATGTGTCCAGCCAAACCGACTACCTGCTGAAGTTTTGCGATGAATGCTGTGTTGGTAGTTCAGGTATTCATGACCTGCCATCAATTCCACCGGAATATTTTGTGCATGTACCACTCCAATGAATAAGAATAGTGTTGCTGTAAATATTATTTTCATACTGAAATGCTTTACAGCAAAACTCAGTATAGGAACTCCGCTGAAAAATGAACTGCTTCAAGAAATGAGTCGGTCGTATCGAAATCATAAAAACTTGAACTGGTTCATTTTTTACTGAAACGAACCGATGAACTTTTGTATCATAAAATAATTCGTATGCAAAAGTTTAAATTTTTATTCAACAGCGGTGATCATATCACAGGGCTGATCATTCGTCTCACATTGGCATTGGTCATATTGCCACATGGTTGTCAATTATTGTTGGGTTGGTTTGGTGGTTATGGGTTTGCCGGCACCATGCAATACTTTACTGAGGTAGAAAAATTGCCATGGTTTATTGGTTTCATGGTCATCATGTTACAATCTGTGGGTGCTTTGTTCATCTTGTTGGGAGTGGCCAGTAGGTTGATAGCACTCGGCACTGTTATTATGTTCATCGGCATGATCATCACCAGTCATGCGGAGTATGGCTTTTTCATGAACTGGTTTGGTACCCAAAAAGGAGAAGGCTACGAGTACCATCTCTTAGTCATCGGACTAGCACTAGCGTTGCTTGCTTCAGGTTCAGGGAAGTTGTCGGTGGATAGGGCGTTGGTGAGAGACAAGTGAAAAGTGAAAAGTGAAAGGGTTGCATAAAAAAGAGAGTATTCCTTTTACTAGAAATACTCTCTTTTCACTTTTGACTTTTCACCTTTCACTTTCCTACTTCCTCCTCATAACTTTCTCCGCAGCCGCCACAATAAACGGTGTATCCAATCCGTATTTCGCGAGGAGTTCGTTAGGTTTACCGCTTTCACCGAAAGTGTCGTTGGTGCCGATGTATTCAATAGGAACCGGACAATGTCTGGCTGCTACTTGTGCAACAGCATCACCGAGTCCGCCAATGATATTGTGTTCTTCTACCGTAACGGCGCATTTGGTTTTACTCAAAGAAGCAATAATAGCTGCTTCATCCAATGGTTTGATGGTATGTATATTGATCAGTTCAACACTGATACCTTTTTCTTCCAAAATTTTTCCTGCCTCGATTGCTTTCCAAACCATGTGTCCGCAAGCGAAGATGGAAATATCCGTTCCTTCACTCATTTTTTGTGCTTTACCGATCACGAAATCACTACCATCTTCTTTGGTGAAGTTGGGCCATTTCGGGCGACCAAAACGCAGGTATACCGGACCATGCAAATCAGCAATGGCTTTGGTAGCAGCTTTGGTCTGGTTAAAATCGCAAGGAACAACCACGGTCATACCGGGTAACATCTTCATCAATCCAATATCTTCCAGTATTTGGTGGGTAGCACCATCTTCACCCAGTGTTAATCCGGCGTGAGAGGCGCAAATTTTTACATTCTTATCGCTATACGCTACACTCTGACGAATCTGATCATAGACACGACCCGTACTGAAGTTGGCGAAAGTAGTAGTGTATGGAATTTTACCGCCGATGGTTAATCCAGCAGCAATACCAATCATATTTGCTTCAGCAATACCACACTGTATAAAACGATTAGGGAAATCTTTGATATAAGGTCCCAACTTGAAAGATCCTGCGAGGTCGGCAGTGAGTACCACTACATTTTCATTCTCTTTCGCAAGCTCATGAATACCCTCACCAAAACCGGCACGTGTTTCTTTTTCATTGAGGATCTGGATGTCTTTAAGTTTCATACGGTGTTGTGTTTTTGAAAGTCAGTGCAAAGAAAGGGAGAAATGAGTGAAAGGTGAAAAGTGAAAGGTGAAATGGTTTCACTTTTCACCTTTCACTTTTCACCTTTCACTTCGATCATCCCTCAAACGAACTATAAAAATACGGTGTCTTCGCTTCGAACTCGGCGCTGCAGGTGTCTACCATTTTGTAGACGCGGGTGATGCCGAGTGATTTGCGTTTTTCGTAGACTTGTTCATCGTTACAATCGCCATGTAAGATATTGGCGATCTGAGCATCACTGAAACCATTTTTCTTGGCTTCTTTCAGCAAGTCTTCCGGTAAAGTATCCAACGAATATTTAGCAATCTCTTTTTCCATATTACAGATCTGTTGGATCTGATAGATGAACCAACGATCGATACCCGTGGCTTGTGAAATAGATTTTACAGTAGAACCCTGCATCAACGCATCTTTGATACGGAAAATGCGATCCCATTTCGGGGTTTTGATATATTCAGTGAGTTCTTCACTCTTCATCAAGCTCTTACCATAATATCCCAATCCTACTGCTTCATTCTCCAAACTCTGACATGCTTTCTGAATGGCTTCTGTGAAGCTGCGACCAATGGCCATCACTTCACCTACGCTCTTCATCTGTAATCCTAAGGTATCATTGGCACCCTTGAATTTGTCGAAGTTCCAGCGAGGAATTTTTACGATCACATAATCCAGTGTGGGTTCGAAATAAGCGGAAGTGGTTTTGGTGATCTGGTTCTGCAGTTCATCGAGTGAATAACCAATGGCCAGTTTAGCTGCGATTTTCGCGATGGGATAACCCGTTGCTTTAGATGCTAATGCAGAAGAACGACTCACACGTGGATTGATCTCCACCGCGATCAATTCTTCTGTCTCCGGATTCAAGGCAAACTGTACGTTACAACCACCGGCGAAATTACCCAGTGAGCGCATCATCAGCATGGCTTTGTTACGCATTTCCTGGAAAGCGGTATCGCTGAGCGTCATAGCTGGAGCCACGGTAATAGAATCACCGGTATGTACACCCATCGGATCTACATTCTCCACGGTACAAATGATGACAACATTATCATTCTGATCACGCAATAATTCCAATTCAAATTCTTTCCATCCCAACACTGCTTTCTCTACCAGTACTTCATGGATGGGAGAAGCTTTCAGTCCACGCTCCAGTGCCGCATCAAGGTCTTCTTTGCTGTGTACGAATCCACCACCGGTACCACCGAGGGTGAATGACGGACGAATCACCAATGGAAAACCAATCTCTTGTGCAAACTCTTTTCCTTCCAGAAAACTGTTGGCCACACGGCTGGGGGCAACGGCCATTCCAATCTTCACCATCAACTGACGGAATTTCTCGCGGTCTTCAGCGGTATCAATGGCAGCCACATCCACCCCAATCATACGCACGCCATATTTTTCCCACACACCCAACTCATCGGCTTCTTTACAGAGGTTCAGGGCTGTTTGTCCACCCATCGTAGGCAGCACGGCGTCGATCTGGTTTTCTTCCAGGATCTGTTCAATGCTTTCAACGGTAAGGGGGAGGAGGTACACTTTATCAGCCATCATCGGATCGGTCATGATGGTGGCGGGATTGCTGTTGATGAGGATCACTTTGATACCTTCTTCACGTAAGCTCCTGGCAGCCTGAGAACCGGAATAATCAAACTCGCAGGCCTGTCCGATAATAATGGGACCCGAACCTACAATTAACACAGATTTGATGGATAGATCTTTGGGCATGGGACGAAAAAATAAATTGTGCAAATGTAAGGAAGGGAGGGTTATGGGGGGATTATTTTTTAGCTGTAAGCCTTTGGCTTTTGCTGCCAGCCACTAGCTACTAGCTGCTAGCTTGTTATTTTAGATAATATTGTTATTTGTATCGTTAATTTTTTTACTAGAAGCTAGCAGCTAGTGGCTGGCAGCTTTCTCCCCCCTACCTTCGCGCAAAATTCTAACATGGCATTACCGGCGATTGGCAAGAAAGCTCCTGTTTTTAAGGGGGTGGACCAGGATGGCAAGAAACTGTCTCTGAGCGATTTTAAAGGGCAAAGAGTGGTGCTGTATTTCTATCCGCATGATAATACCCCTACTTGTACGGTGCAGGCTTGTAACCTGAGGGATAACTATGCTTTATTAAAGAAAAAAGGTTTTCAGGTGATCGGGGTGAGTAGTGATGATGTGAAAAGCCATAAAAAATTTGAGACCAAATATCAATTGCCTTTTCCTTTATTGGCAGATGAAGATTTAAAGATTCATGAGCAGTATGGGGTATGGCAACTGAAGAAATTCATGGGTAAAGAATTCATGGGTACCATTCGTACTACTTTTTTGATTGATGAGAATGGTAAGATCAAAAACATCATCCAGAAGCCTGCTACCAAAAAACATGCGGAAGAGGTATTGGCGGCATGGGGTGAGTAATAACGCTGCGCCGTACTCTGTGTCACTCCGTGGTGAAAAAATAACCACAGAGATTCTGTGTTAAGAAACAAAGTTTTGACTAATTTTTTTAATTTTATTCTTTA
>VFQO010000508.1_pt1 | contig 41042 bp, 48 predicted proteins | sample 3512331 | NCBI WGS metagenome assembly VFQO01 (sample SAMN10412371, study PRJNA504923) | tailings metagenome | isolation source: Replicate 3 from Balatoc abandoned mine | place: Philippines: Itogon, Benguet | collected 2017-08-28 | reverse complement strand
GTTTCGTCCTGATGCGTGGCGGACTTCCTATCGTCGTCAACGGACACACTGTTGGAGCGATCGGAGTATCCGCGGACACACCCCAGCATGATGAAGAAATCGCTCAAGCCGGCATAGCGGCACTCAAATAGCCGATCCCACAATGAATAATTCAGTTACCCGCCCCGCGATGAGGAAAGAGACTGCAATTCTCCTTGTCGCGTCAACCGGCTGCGCCATGACCGTCCTCGACACAAACGTCGTAGGTATCGTTCTGCCGACCATCGCTAGGGATCTACAGGCCTCGTTTGCCGAAGTAGAGTGGGTCATCAGTACCTATGTTCTATGCTTCGCAGCCCTACTCCTTCCCGCTGGCTCCATCGCTGACCGCTATGGCCGACGAAGGGTCTTTCTTTTCGGGATAGCACTCTTTGCAATTGCATCGCTGGCTTGTGGTTTGGCGCCTTCGGCACCGGGGCTGTATCTGGCAAGGGCGGTGCAGGGAGTGGGAGCCGCGTTCCTTCTCGCCCCTGCCTTGGCCATCATCGGACACACATTCCACGATGAGAACGCACGTAGCCGTGCGTGGGCGGTATGGGGTGGCATCATGGGGCTCACGATGGTCGTCTCGCCGCTGATTGGTGGAGCGATCAGCAGCGTGCTCGGCTGGCGCTGGGCTTTCCACATCAACCTTCCGATCTGTGTACTGCTGGCGATAGCGGTACTTACGCTGGTGGAGGAGTCGCGTGACCCAACACCCCGGACCTTGGACATCCCGGGAATCGTTCTCTTCGCACTAGCAATGTTTAGTGTCACCTGGGCCCTGATCGTCGGACCCAGCCACGGTTGGATGAGCGGCCCAGTCTTGTTGCGAATTGCGGGCGGCCTGTTGTTGTTCGCTGTCTTTGTCTGGGTCGAACGGCGTCGCACTCATCCGATGCTCGATCTTGAGCTTTTCACGGCTTGGCCCTTCGTGGGAGCCGTGTTGGCGATGTTCGCCTACGCCTCGTCGGCCCAGGTCATGGCATCGCTGCTACCGCTGTTTCTGCAAAACGGCCGTGGTGATGGAGCACTTGCGGCGGGAATCGGCATGCTGCCCTTCGCTCTTGCGATGCTGATTTTTCCACAAGTCGGCCGGCGACTTTCGCCCTATTTGGACAGCTCACGCATCTTGACTCTGGGTCTCGCCATCGTTGCACTGGGGAACTTGACCATGATGTTCGCCGCCCGACAACAGGGAGAGTTGTTGCTGATCGTCGGAATGGCAATCCTGGGAACAGGTGGCGGGCTGCTCAACGGCGAAACGCAGAAGGCCATCATGGGCACCGTGCCGAGGCATAGGGCAGGAATGGCATCCGGCATTAGCACCACGTCACGTTTCTCGGGAATTCTGCTCGGTTTTGCCGGACTGGGAGCGGTGCTAGCCAGCGGCACACGCTCTGCACTCGAACAGGCAATGGCAGCGGAGCGTTTGCCGATAGAGCCTGGATTCGTCGACAGCATCGCAGCGGGAGATCTCGAGCGTGCCGTAGGGGCTTATCCACCCGACCTCGCGGCCACGATTACTTCGCTTGCACAGGATGGCTACAGCGCGGGATTCTCACACGCCTTTTTGACGGCAGCGATCATTGCACTTGCTTCAGCGGTGGTCGTGTTCGTCACGATGCGCCGCCGAGAGATAGGTACGGATTGTCAGGTGGGACTTCAACGAAGATGAGGTGCGGATCGGACAGAAGGTAGCCGTGTAAACGCCTTGACTTCCTGGGTCCTGTCACTTCGCATGTCCAGATATTAAGACCGCTGGATTGCTTGCGATGTTGCTGCAGGCGCTCGAAGCGCTTTTGCACCCATTGCCAATCCTGTTGGTTCTCTTGCTTGGCCAACATTCCGACCTGCGGGTGTTCCTGCGCGTAGCGCTGGAACACGCCCGGGCTGACCAGATAGGCTGTCTCGCTCACGGTATGCACGAGCGCCTTCGCGTCGTTGATGATGAGTCGTCGCGAGACAATACCTTGCTTCAGCCACACCATGAAATGTTCGCCCGACGGCTTCGCTGCCGTCGAAGAATGTGCACCAGTCGATATGGATGACGAAGGAATTGCTGCAGCAGCAAGCACTGCCATGTGAGCATCGGGCTGCGCGGAATGGTCCTGCCCCGAGACGGCCTCTGAATCCTGCTCGGCACCGGACGCGCCGCTCAACCCCACCATTGACAGCATCTCCTCCATGACGTCAAGCGCAGGTTGAGCTTCAGGAGACGAAGCGATGGGGGTCGTGCTACCGTCCTCCCGCCACGACACATCCTCCAGTTCTGAGACAGGCTTCGCCTCGACCACAGGCGACATCACCAACGTACCACCCTCGTTTTCTGCAGGCGTCGCCTCGATCACTACCTTGCCTGCAAAAGATATTGGTCTCTCGCCGGATTCCCAGATCAGCGCAGGAGCCACGCGCAACAGAGTGAACGAGTGGGACCACCCAGTCGCACTGGTCACGGTAGCGCGCCAGATCGCCTTGCCGTCCGGTGTGGGCTGCAACATGCCGTGGTCCTGCAGCACATTGAACACGGCGGTATTGTTCGCTGGGATGCCGTCGATGCCCTGGGATAGCAAATGCGCGCGGAGCTTGTCGGACACCGTTTTGCTCACGAGCCACAAGGCATCTTCAGTGAGCCATCCATCGGAGGCTTCCGGCTGGTTCAGCTTCAGCTCTTCCATGAGCAGGTAGCGTAGCCCGTCCAGCAGCTTGCGTTGCAGCGCGTGCTTCGGCGCGGCCATGGCGCGGGCCGGATCACCACCCAGTTCCTGGGCCACAGACGCGCGGTCCGCCTGCACGACGAGTTCGCCCAGCATCCCGGCGTGCTCGTACTGGCCTGCCAGAACGTAGAGCAGGGGTCTCCACAGGGCGGGGTAATCACTGAGCCAGTCTAGAAGCTGGACGTCCAACAGTTGGCGATGGAGTAAGCCTGTCGCGGCACTGTGCAAGCGGTATTCGCGGTCCTCGCGATAGCGAAAGCGGTACGGCTGATGCAGCGGGCCGTGCCAGGGGTGCCAGGTGCTGCCGTCGGCCAACTCGACGTGGAGATCAACTGCGAGCTTACCCATATCGTGCAGCAGCGCCGCGTAGGCGACGGCGGCGGTCCAGGCTTCGGATTGCGCAGCCTGGTCCTCGGGGGTGCTTCCGGCCGGTAGCAGGTGTGACTGCCGCAACTTGAGAGCGTATGCAACGATCTCTAGGCCGTGGTCCAGCATGCCGCCGAGGTATGCATGGTGATGGGCCTCAGATGCGGGAAACTGCTGGACCAACTCGGCGTAGCGCTCCAACGGAGTGCGATAGAGCGTGGCGAACTGCTTGCGCGACAGCGATGTGCGCTGCCAGATGTGTTCCAGCAACTTCTGCCGGCGCGGCGTCGCCAGCAGCGATTCAGCCGACTCAGGCCGCAGCAACCCTTTCGGAAGATCAGTGGCGGGTGCTGGCGACGGAGCGGCAGCGACCGATGACCGTTTTCGCTGGAACAGAGAAAGCATGCGGGTGTCCTGGTGGTGAGCCGGCCGGGCGGCCTTTTTGCCTTTTCGAGGTAGGGCCTTTCCCCTTGCACCCCATTCCCTTGCCGTTTCGGCCCTTTGGCTTTTAACCGTTTCGGTATAGCGGGGCCTGGGTTGCGGCTCCAGCATCAATGGGGAATCCGCACGAATGGATTAGACGGGGATCCGGCGCTGACCTCGGCCTACGCTGCGCGGACGCCAACTCCGGAAGGTAGACCCAAATCAAGCGACTAAATTGACAAATGCGACAAAGGAGACTAGAGTGAATCCTGTCTCAAACCTACCTGGGAGATGACCATGCCCACCGCCATTGAATTCATTGCCGACCGTCTGCCGCGCGTCACCGTGGAGGATGTGCGCCGCTTCGCGGATACCGTCGAAATCCGGGATGCACCGGCTTTCGCGGCCGAGTTGCAGGCGTTTATTCACGAGCGCGTAGAGGCGGTGAAACTGCCCGCCAGCCTTGAAGGCGAAACGGTGGAGCAGGCCTTGGCGCGCAAGGCGGCCGCGCTGCGCGTCGACACGCGCTGGGCACCTGGCGAAACTGACATCCAGCGTGGCCGCGCCGTGCTGCTGGAAACCTTCAACCAGCCGCACAACCTGACGCCCCCCGAGTTCGCCAAATTGGCGGACAAGTCGCGCCAACAGATCTACAAGGACATCCTCGCCCGTCGGCTGCTGGCGCTGAACGTGGGGCCGCGCGGCCAGAAACTGCCCGACTGGCAGCTCGACCCGGTGAAGCAGCAGTTGACCCAAGCCGTGCTTCAGGAGGTCGAGGGCATCGACCACTGGACGATCTACCGCGCGCTGTCCGAACCGCTCGAAGGCTTGGGCGGTCGCTCGCCGGTGGATGCGGTGACGCATGGCACGATCGATGACGTGGCCGAGGCCGTGTTCAACGTGCTGGGCGTCCAGGTGCATTGAAGCGAGATCGCCATGAGCCACGAGCTGCCTTCGTTCCTGATCGATGCCGGTGAACTGCTCCAGCATGTGAGCCGCATCGTCTATCGGGGCAGCCCGCTGTACTATGGCCGCAGCGGCACCAATCGCTACGATGACCCGGCGCGGGACTATGGCGTGCTGTACCTGGGGCGCGACCTGCCCACGGCGCTGATGGAGTCGGTGTTTCACAAGCACCAGTGGCTTGCGGACACGGAGCGCTCGATCGCGCTGAAAGAAGTTAAGGGCCGGATGGTGCGCGCAGTAGGCGTGATGGCCGACGTGCTCCTGGCCGACCTCACGGCGCCGGGCATCATGGCGGGCTACTTCGGCCTGAATCTGGAGCAGCTGGCCAACCGCAACTACACGCATACGCAGCAGGTGTCTGCCCAGGTGCATGCGATGCTCGATGACGACGGCCAGCCACTGTTCGACGGGTTGCTCTATCCGTCGCGCAACAACTATCCCGACACGAGCATCGCTCTGTTCGAGCGTGCGGGAACGAAGGTCAGCGTCATCGAGGACATCGACCTGGTTGACCATGTGGATTGGCCGCGTTTCGTTGCCGCCTATCGCATCGGCGTGGAACCTGACCCCGGCCCGGTGGAGCCGGACGAAGCGCCCTGAAACAGCAAGAGAACACATTGAAGCCCCGAACCGAATGACGTGGAGCAAACTGGAATAAATCTTCCTCAGCAGCAGGAGACGACCATGAACACTACAACCCGCATCAGCTTCGCAGAACGCATCGGCCGAGCCTTTGGCCGAGGGTGGCGCGCTTACGCGCACGGTGAGCGGCGCACGTCGAACTGGTTGGTCTCCAAGGGAGTTCCGGTGACGGGCACCACCGTACTGCTGTGGGCGGTCAAGTTGGTTGTGCTGGGACTGCTGTTGTACGTTGCTTTCTGGCCGGCACTGCTGCTGGTGTGCCTGTTGGTTGTGGCTCGCGGTCTTGGCAAAGGCACTGATGACTTCTCGCTGCCACGAGACGAACTGCGCCATGGTGAAGCAGGATTCGGCCTGTATTCGTCCGACGGACATCGTCTCGACCCGCACGACCCGAACAATCCGTATGACGACTAGGCGTTCAGCGCGTCACCCTGTTGACCCCCGATGAAGTACTGTCTTTCGCTTCCTTTGATCCCGTCGCGAGATTCTGTGCAATCGCACCGGCCCTAACACCTGCCCACCCCAGTGCTGCGACCCAGAAGGTCGGCAACACCAGGAACATCGTGCCCATGACGAACATCAAGAGCATGTCACCAAAGGCGTTGTTCAGCCCCACCACCGGGTCGAAATTGCTGTGCGGCCGGTTCCATCCCCAGCCCCACCCGTAGAGCGCATCGAGGATGGTGCTGTCGATCCAGCGCGCGAGCTGGAACCAGAAGTCGACGAAGAACAGCGCAAACTGCACAACGCTGACAGTAACGACCGTCTTCAGGTCGTAGGTGCCCACGACCAGCACGAGCGGGATGCAGACGACCAATGCCATTTTGAGCAGGGCAAGCACCATGGGCAAGGCCTGGCGCACCACGTCCATGGCAGGAAACGCCGCAATCGCCCCGACCGCCATCCCGACGTCGCCCGTGGTCCGGGTCACGATGTTCGGCAAGGTCTTGTCGATCTGGCCGCCATAGTCGGTATAAACGCTGCCCTGGTTCAGCTTCTGCTGCCGCGGCGACGCGATCGCGCGGATCACCGAGTCGTCCACCTCGGTGCGGCTCAGGAACCCGGCCCAGCCCGCCAGGCGGTTCAAGAGGCTCGGGTCCACCTGGCCCAGCAACCGAGCCCGCAGGCCGTTGCTGCCATCGGACCACCACTGTTGGCAGGTGGGGTAGCCGCCGCCGTTGGCAACCTGCGCCAACCCCGCATCCCGGCTGCTGTCGTAAGGCCAGGACTCCCGTGCCGTGCTGGACCGATAACTATCGTAGTAGCCGCCCGTGTCAGTGAAATACCGCGAACCGATCCAGGTCACGTCGTGCATCTGATCCTCTTCGAGGTCCGGACGCTGCATGAACAGCTTGGCACGGGCGGGCCCGTAGCAATCCTGGCTGAAATCCGCCACTTCCTGCGCCAGTACCGGGTCGTCGATACGGGTCGCGTCGATTTCCATGCGCATCTGCCGCAGGTCCGTGCCGCACGGGATCGCCGCCACCGAAGCGCCGGTGACGGCACGCGAGAGTGCATGCATGAACCCCCACCAGACCGGCACCTTCGCCGACTGATTGTTGATGGTGCTGAAGGACTGTGACCAGCCGGTGTCGGCGGGCAGCGGCACGCTGACCTGGCATTGGGTCGAGCGCGAGTTGTCGTACTTGATGGTGTTCAGGTCGACGTCGATGAACGGAATGCCGGCAAACATCACCACTACGATGGCGACGAACACCCGGTTCTCGATGCGTGCGGCCGAGAGTACGCCCTTGTTGCCTTCGTCAGCGCCTTCGGAACGCGCTTTCAGCCACTCCTGCACAATGATCGCCACGAAGGGCAACGCGAACACTCCGCTGGATACCAGCACCGCCCAGATGCCGTTGTGGACGATCCAGGACACGAGCGTGAGGTAGTACTCCAGGTAGTCGGTCGTGAAAAGCGTCATGGCTCGAATCCCCCCTCAGCCTTGCATCAACAGGCTGGCTTCCAGCGCCACGATGGCGACGACGCCAGCGATCTCACTGCGCAACAGGCGGCGCCGCGCCTGCTGCACGGCTGCGAGATCGGCCTCGCGCGCCAAAAGCCGACGGCGCATCCACATCCACCCGTAGGCCGTCGCTCCGTACAGACACAGCCGCCACACCAGGAAGTAGCCTGCAGAAGCCGCCAGCCACCGCTCCCAGCCAGCGACGCTGCCGACCAGGTAGATGCCGGCGACATTAGCGCCCACGGCGGCAGCTACGATCACCACCGTCCATAGCAGCGCCTTCGCCGCGCGCCGGCTGAACAGCCAGCGTTGCCGCAGCCCGCTTGCGCGCAACGGGCTCATGGGTTGCCTCCCGGGTTGCCCTTCTGCAACTGGTCGAGGCGGTCGGACACCGGATCGCCCTGGTAGATGCCGCGCGAGCCAGCCGCGCGCGTGCTGTGCCGCTGGATGATCGCCATCGGCGAGTTGTTCGCCAGCTCGCGACGCAGTTCCAGCTCGGTCTTGAGGTTGCGAATCTCGCGATCGAGCGTGTCGCTCTCGTGGTTCACCGTCTCCACGGCGAGCTGGTTGGCCGCCACGTTGGGCTCCTTCTTGCCGGTCAGCAGAGTGCGTTGCAGCAGCAGCGCCTTCTCCAGCACCGACGCCAGAGCAACCTCGGACGCCAGGCGCTGCGACAGCAGTTGCTGGTCCGGCTCGTCGCGCAGTGCCTCAACCACGCCGCGCGTGATGGGCAGTGACGCACTGCCGGCCTCCCGCAGGTTTTCGGGCGTCGTGTTCTTCGCCTTGGATACCAGGTCCTGGAGCGCCTGCAGCTTGGCTTCGTACTCTTCCTGAATCAAAGGCGTGAGCCCGACGCCGGGCACCGTCTCGGTCTTGGTGCAGGAATCGCACGTGCGCTGCTCCTGCTCGCCGAGCACCCGCGTGGCCCATTCAACCGCTTGTTGCGGCGAGGTCCAGGTTTGGCAAGACAGGCTCGCGCAACTGGCCGTCGAAATGGAGGACGTGTCGGTCACGCCGCGGCCATTGACCAAGTTGTAGCCCGCACGGGTGACGTCGCCGACCACCTTGATGGCGGATTGTCCCGAGCCGCCAGCATTGCTGCCTCCCACCCAGGGTACGCCGTCGTTGCCCCGGCGCGTCTCGGCTTCCTCAATGGCCGAGACAGCATCGGTACTCGAAACGGCATCGCGCAATGCCATGCCTTCGGCCATCTGGCTCCATCCGAGCTGGCCGCCCGCCATGTCGGCCATCTTGTTAGCCATCGCCCGACACGTCAGTTTGGAGCGGTCGAAATCCAGCCGCGCCTGCAGCACGCCGTTCGTGAGCAGGTTGTAGAGGCCCGGATCGGCCCGCTGGATGATGAGCGCAGGCAGGGACGCCACCGCACCGGTGGCGCTCTGGATCACCGTCGACATGATTTGCTGGAAGCCGTTGGTGATGCCGTTGAGCTGGTTTTTCAGGGTGGTCTGGATGCTCATGTCACCGCAGATCAGATTGCTGTTCCAGCCGACGCCGACGCCGATCGAGCGCATGCCGGCCGCATGGCCCATGGACACCGCGCTGCCGCCGCCGATCGAGTACATGACGTCATCGCCGATCACGCTGCCACTGGTCTGGTAGCCCAATTGACCCCAGGCCACGCCGCTTGCCAGCGCCAGAGTGCTCGCCAGTGCGAGAGCGTTCCTTGCGCGACGCACCGGAACGGAGAACTGCTTGAATTCACGATGCTTCATCGCGTCACCTCAGAGGAAATCAACGCTGCCAAGGAAAACCTGGCCCCGGCGTTCGCAGCACGCATAGGGCCGCCACAGCGCCCAGGCGTAGTCGCCTTGCTGGGCCTGGGTCAGAAAGCCACTGCGAGGGAAGACCTTGCAGGACGAGGACAGAACGGGCGTGAGTTCCTGCCACTTGCCAGTCGAGGCATCGCCCTCCATCAGCGCACCGGCAGGCCAGTAGCCGGGCCTCGAACTGGCGAGCAGCGGCTGGTAGACGTGGATCTGCCCGTGGCGCGTGACGACATCGCCTGCGCGCTGGGCAACAACCGCACCGGCCTTGTGGTCGTCGGTCTGGTGCAGGAAGCCGCCGCGTGGATACACGTTGCCCCAAAGGTTCAACGTGGTGCGTGCGCCGACCTCGCGCATGCCCGGGACCAATGCCTCCGGGTAGACCATCTCCGGTACGTTGTAGCGCCAGGCCAGCGTGTCCAGGGTGCTGAGCAGATACGGCATGAATGCCGTGCCGGCACCTTCACAGAAGTAGCCAGAGGACGAGATGAACTGGTTGAACACTTCGGCACCAGGATGGCCGATCACATCCGCGTTCTTGAACTTGGCGAGGTTGTTCTCATGGTCTTCGTTCGTCGTTCCGTCTCCGCCGGCCTGGGCAGATGGGTTGGGCGTGCTCATGGCACGAACCTCGATCCAGGGGTTCTCTCCGGTGTTGCTGTAGCTGGAGACGACCGCATCGGGAACGTAGTGGCGCACCTTGATGGACGTGCGCACCGTGCAGCCCGTCCACGTGCAGAAGAGCCAGTAGCAGATGCCAACGACCCGGTATTCGAGGCAGTCGGGCGAGGCCACCGAGCCGACGATGGTGGCGGTGTTGAGTGCGTAGCTGCCCGTGGCGCTGAGCAAAAGCACGGAAGCCACGCCAGCGCGCAGGCGGCGCATCAGGTCGAATGGGCGGGTCATGGCTTGGCCTTCCGATGCTGCTCGATGCGCGCCACGGCACGGGCCACGTCCGGCTCGCCATAGACCACGTAGTGCTGGTCCACCACGATCGCCGGAATGCTGGTGACGCCCAGGCTCCAGGCATCGGTGACGCCTTGGTATGCGGAGGCGATGCGGCGCTGCAGATCAGCGCCGCCGCCGGCGAGTCGGCGCTTGACGATGGCCGTGGCCTGCTCGGGATCGGTGGGCAGATCCCCTGAAAGCTCCGCTTCAATCCGGCGGGCTTCGTCCAGCTCGATCAGCCGCTCGCCGCCCATGGTCCTGACTGGGTGATGGCTGTCAGTAACGACCACCACGTCCGCAGCGAAGGTGGCCGGGCTGAAAACAGCCAGGGCGGCCGGCAGCGCCACGGCCAGGCCAAGAGTTCGCCAGCCCGGAGCGAACCGTGAATGAGATGCCGACATGTCGAGTGCCCCTGAGATTGATCAGATCCCTATGAGACGCTGATGCAGGTTCTTCAGGGGCAAACAATGCGCAACCCGGCGTGTCCTATTTGTCAGTGGATACCACGTAGCCCGAAGAAATGGTTGGTTTGTTGCCAAGCACCAATGGTTGTGTCAAATGTCAACCTGAGATTGCGGGAGCCATGGTTTATTGAGACGTAGGAAGGATGAATTTCTATATTGTCGGAATGGATCCGTGCAACTCCGACAAACCGCCTCGGCCGAAAGACGATGTCCGCAGGCTCAGCAACAGCCTTCGACGACACATAGCTGATGATCGGTTATAAATTAAGATTCTTCACTCTCACCGGATACCAATTCCTATGAATCGCGCCGAACTCGTGGAAATCCTTGCTTCCAAGAACGATCTGTCCAAGGCGGCCACCAATGCCGTTCTCGATACGCTGATCGACACCATCCAGACGGCCGTTAAGAAAGGCGATGTCGTCCAGTTGGTTGGCTTTGGCACCTTCAAGTCCGCGAAGCGCGCAGCGCGCACCGGCAAGAACCCTGCTACCGGCGCGGCCCTGAAAATCCCCGCGTCAACCGTTCCGAAGTTCGTGGCAGGTGCCAGGTTCAAGGCGGCTGTAGATCCCAAGGCTGCGAAGCGCAAGGCGGTTAAGTAAGTCCACGTGGGGCTTGCTGCGGGTGACGGACACTTGGCGGCATTGGTTCTTCGAGTGACTTTCATTCAACTCATCGGCGACGGAGCCATAGGCCATGACTGCATTTTCTGAATCGTTCAGATCGGAGGTTGCTCGCATTGCGCGCAAGGACAACAAGAAAGAGATGGCATCTCTGCGCAAGGCGGCAATGAGCCAGCGGGGAGACATTGCTGCGCTCAAGCGCGACGTCAAGGAACTCACGAGTCAGGTGCACAGCCTGGCCAAGGCGCTGGAAAAATCGATGGCGACAGCCGAACGCCAAGCACCGCAGCAGCAAGGTGAGGATGCCTCCGGCCAGAGGCCAGGCAAGCGCCGTGGGCGCGCATTTGTTTTCAGCCATGAATCGCTCGCGGCCAAGCGGCAGGCATTCGGCATGACCCAGAAGGAAATGGCGACCTTGCTTGGTGTCTCGTCGCTGAGCGTCTACAAATGGGAAACAGGCAAGGTCACCCCGCGCGAGGCGCAACTGGTGCGTGTGCGCGAAGTGCTCAAGATGGGTGTGCGCGAGGCCCGCAAGCAGACCGCCGAATGAGCAGCCGGATTGTCGACATGCGTTATGCCGCTCGCTCCGGTAAATCGACCTTCTTTTGGGGTTACTGCATTGAGGTGTTAGGCGGTTCGCTCGCTTGAGCGGCGGGACCTTCGCCTACCGCCAGCATGTCCATGGCAGAAAGCAAGGCATCGCCTTCGACTGGACCCTGCAGCAGGATGGCTTGTCCCGTATGGCGATCGAGCACACGCAGCGATGGCGTGGCGGTCACACCGCTCTTCGTGGCTTCAGCGGCCTGGGCGCGGATGGCGGCATCTGCCCGGCCGCTTGCCATGCACTGCTCAATGGCCGGCGTGGATTCGGGATAACGCAACCCATCAGGCAAGCCCTGGCCATCGCTGCGCGTATGGGCATAGACCCATTCGACGGCTTGCCAGAACTCGGCATGTCCGCCCGCTTCGGCGGCGCATTCCGCCAGGCGTGCTTCGGTTAACGCGGCAGGCTCGTGTGCGGCCAGCGGCTGGTGGTGCCATCGCAGTGCCACATCGGCGTTGCTGCCCACCCACCGCTTGATCTGCGGAAAGTACTCCCGGCAGAACGGACATTCCAGGTCCGCATAGAGCGTCAGAGTGAAACGGCCCTCCGGGTTGCCCATCTGCCAAGGTGGCCCATCGACCTGGGCCGTGCTGACTGGCGTGGGCGGCTGCGGCAAGGATTCGCCGGGCGGCCGGGACACGAACCAGATCAGCAGCAGCGCGACCAGTGCAGCGACCAGGGCCAAAGGCCAATGAAGCCGCCCACGGCGACGGCGGTACGCCTGGACCTGTATCGGGATGGAAGGACGCTTCGGCTTCATGATGTTCTCCGGCTGCTACTGCGGTAGGTTCAGGGCGGGCGATTCGATGCCGCGCGCCCGGTCGATCTTCTCGGCCACCTTGAAGGCCGCTTCCAGTTCGGTGCAGCCGTATTGCTGCATAAGCTGGTAGCGCTCGGCCTTCTCTTCGGGTTCTGTTTGCGCGAGCGCGAGATACAGGCTCGGCGGTACGGCGCGGAACAGCACTTCCATGCTCTTGGAGAGAATGACGCCCTCGGTGAACTTTCCTGCCTCCTTGCGGGCCGACAGCATCAGCGCCTTCTGTGCTGGGCTCAGTTCGCGGAACCGCGCGATCTTCTCTACTTCATCGGGCGGCATCGACAGGCAGATCCACCACTCGATCATGTTGAGCATCGGTTCCGCGGCGCGCGGCAGGTCGTCGATATTTTGTGTAGCCAGCCAATACCAGGCCCCCAGCTTGCGCCACATTTTTGTGATTTTGACCACGTAGGGTGCAAGCAGCGGGTTACGGGTAATGATGTGTCCCTCATCTGTTACGTTGATGATCGGACGGCCCAAATACTGATCGCGTTCGGCGATGTTGTTCACCGTGCTGATCAGGCTGATGTAGGCGATGGAAAGCTGCGCGTTGTAGCCCTCGCGGGCATACGTTGCCAGGTCGACCAAGGTGATGTCGGCCTCCGGCCACGGAGATCCGTCGCGGTCGAACATTTCGCCGTCCGTGCCTTGGCAGAACATATCCATCGCGTCCGCCATCTCCAGCAGCCGCACGCGCCGCATCTCGGGCAGCGTCGGGTCCTGGCCACGGGCGCGCAGCGCGTTGCGCACGTCGCGCGTGAGCACGGTGCGCTTTTCGGCCACGCAATGTTCGGCGGCGTCGAGGATGCACTGGCGGATCAGCGAGCGGTCGGCCCGCGTCATCCGGGCTTCCTCCTTGTCCTCGCCGCCCGTGATCATCAGCCGCGCAGTGATCTCCAGTTCACCGAGGACATCGCGCTGTTCGTCCGCCTCGATCACCGTGGCATCCGGCGGCAGGTCTTCGTCCAGCGCATCGGCATCAAGCGTCCGCACATCGCTGGGTGTTTCGATCAGCCGGCGCGCGTCCGCGAATGGCGCGAGGCTGATACCCGAGCCAGGAGCCAGCTTGACCCGGTTCACGGTCAGGCCGAGGCGTTTGGCGAAATCGCTGAACAAGCCGAAGCTGTTGCCGGCTTCCACCACAAAAAGCCGTGGCCGGTAGATGGCCGTGATCTGGTTCAAGAGGTTGTTGAGCGTTGCGCTCTTGCCGCTGCCGGTGGGGCCGAACAGGAACAAATGGGCGTTCATCTGCCGGTCCAGGCGGTTGAGCGGGTCAAACGTGATGCTGCCCCCGCCGCGATTGAAGAAGGTGATGCCCGGATGTCCAGTGCCCTGAGCGCGGCCCCATACCGGGGACACGTTCGCAACATGCTGCGCGAACATCAACTGCGTGTACCACTTGCGCCTGTCCTGGGCGGGGTTGTAGCAACACGGCAGCCAGCGCAGGTAGCTGTTGAGCGGCGCCACCTCGTCGTCTTCGCGCACGGGCTGCAAGCCGGCATTGAGCATGACGTTTGCCAGGTCCAGGCCGCGCCGATCCAGTTCCGCCTCGTCGCGCCCGCGCAAGTAGAACGCCAGCGTTCCCCGGTAGAGTTTGTGCGCGCTGCCGATCAGGGAGCGCGCCTCATGCACGTCCTTGAGCGTTTGTTCTGATGCCAGCGTCTCGCCCACGGCTTTCTTCGCCAGGTGGTTCAAGTCCGCTTCCAGCACATCCTGTGGCGTGGCGACCATGGTGAGACACATCAAGGTGTCTTCCGGCATCTGGTCGAACAGCGTGTTGATGGCATCGCCCTTGCGCGTCTCCCCAGTCAGGTGCCCCGTGCCGGGTGGCATGCGCAAGCGGTCGGTGAGCAGCACGCGGTGCGGCATGCCGTCAAAGGACCAGGTTCCGTGCTTCACGTCGGAGCGAGGCTGGCCGAAGAACAGCCGTTGGCTGAAATCACGCCCACTCGCCAGTTCGATCTCGCCGTCTTCGCTGTCCCCGATGCTGTCAGGGTAGCGTGCCAGTGCGTAGAAACGCTCCCGATCCTCCGCCCCAGGCCCGAGCAGCGTGGGGTTAGGGTTGAACCACCGCAGCAGCCAGTCGTGGACATCGGCCGCGACCATGCGCCGGGCCTGGATGCCGGCGTTCGCCAACCCGCCGCACAGGCGGTCGCAGACGATATTGAGCATCTGCTCGGGCGTCTGGCCGCGGCAGCTTGCCTGGCTGGTGGCACGGCGATAGACCACCATGCGCACGCGCCGCGTCTGTCCGCGCCAGCGCAGCCGCGTGACCACCGTGTCCTCGAACAGCCCGCCCGGCTTGGCCACCGCGCGCAGGTGGTGGCCGAAGAAGCGCAGGTAGAACTCGGTGAAGGCCGTATCGCGGGCGCGCGGCTGCACGTAGTCGCGCAAGGTCTGCATGTACTGATCGAAGTTGGGTTCGTCCTGGGCATAGAGCTGGAGCACCCAGGGGTTCTCGTCCAGCTCATCGAAGCTGTCTTGCAAGGCGTTTTCGAGCGCATCGCGGGCATGGGCAAGCCAGCCGGGTTCCCGGCCCTCGGTGCCCAGGGGCACCAGCTCGTAGAACGCGGCCACCGATTGCCCGTCCTCCAGCAGCATGGACTTCGATTGGGGCAGGAACTCCACCCATGGCAGCAATTCCACGAACGACGGCGCGACGTCATACAGCGCTTTCTCGTCGGCCACGGTCGCTGGCCTGCGGCCCTGGACCGCTGCGCCGGGTTCCGGGATGCCAGCCTGGCGCAAGGTCTCGACGTGGCGCTGCCAGCCGTCCGGCTGTTCGTCTTCGCCTGCGCCGGATGCGGCCAGCTTGCGCGCGGCCAGCTTCGGCCAGGAGAGTTTCCACCGCATCAGTAGTCCTCCACGCGCTCGCCGGGCATGGCGTACTGGATGCGCTGATACAGCGGGAAGACCGTGCTGTAGCCTGGCACAGGGACAGGGTCCGTGCCCGACAGGTGCGGGTACACGTACATGACCAGATCGGGATTGGGCAGCCGGTGGAACTGGCGATAGACCTCGTTGCGAGCGGTGCGCGTGTAGCGCATCTGTTCGGCGGGCGCGGCCAGCACGTCAGCGTCGGTCAGAGGCCGGCGCAGGCTCTGGCGTGCATCGAGCAACTGCCTGCCCGCGACCTGGCCGGCCCTGCCGCCGCTATCACCGGCCTCCCGCTGCCAGATGTCCATCATCGTGCTGTCGCCGTGGGGCAGCAGCTTTTCCTTGCTGGTGGCGCAGCCGCCGAGTACGGCGACGGCAACGGCCAGCACCAGGCCCCGGGCCGGGTTAGTCAAGTTCGAGTGCATGGCTTTCTCCTGCGCGGTGATCGACCTTGCGGCCTTCGGCATCGAAGTCGATGGCGAGCGGTTTTTCGAGATGGACGGCGACCTTCGCGCCGGGCTGGACGTAGACGGCGGCAAAGGCCTGGCCGTACAGCTTGTTCACCCAGTCGGCCATGTCGCGCACGCCGCCGGCCAGAATGCGGCTCATGGCCTCGTTGCCGGAGATGCCGACGCTACCGATGGAGCCATCAGCGCCCACGTAGGACATCTGGCCGCTGTCGCTGTCGATCAGTGAGGCCACACCGGCACCAGCGGCCGTGATCAGGGCTTGCGAGCCGAGGTACTGCTGGGCGTTGCTGCGCCGCTCCCCACTGACGCAGGGAATGCCATAGGGATCGCTGATCCAGCCCAGGCCCCCACTTTGAGCGTTCTGCTGCTGGCTGTTCTGCTGATTGCCGTCGCGGTCATCGGGGACCGTGCGAATCGTGCCGTCGTGGAAGACGAAGGTGATGCTGCGCACCTGGCCGCGCACGCACGAGAGCGTCCAGTCGCCCGAGGCGGTGCCGGAGAACACGGCGCCGGCCACGTCGGGGATGTCGATGCCATTCGCGGTGAGGTTGTCCGCCCCGACCAGGACTTTGAACGGATAGGGATCGTTCACCGTGCCATCGATCGGCACACGGCCGATTAGTGCTGTCATCGCGACCGAGCCCATGAGCGTGGAGTTCGTCGGCACGGTATAGACGGGCTTGGCGCTCTTGACGCCTGCGGCGCGGGCGCCCGCGTTCGCTGCGGTTTCCGCCGCACTCTCCAGCGTGCCCTGCGCGGGGCCGAAGCTCGTCGGGAAGCTCGTGCCGTTGTTCGCGCCACGACCGCTGTTGCGCCCCTCGGCGGGCTTCGCGTCATCCGGTTCGACCCAGCGCATGCCGCCTTCCATTCCAGCCTCGTCGCCGTCCCGCAACCCCAGGCCCACGGGCAGATCGGCATGGCCGCCACGCCCGCCGATGCTGTCCAGACGCCGCTGCAGATCGGCGAGCAGCCCCTCGGTCTGCTGGCGCTCGCTGGCCGCTTGCTGCTGATCGCGGCGCAGGTTGGAGCGCTCGGATTCGAGGGCCGAATTGATGCGCTGGTCGATGGCGTTCTCGCGCTGGCGCAGCCGCTGGTTCTCCTCGCGCTGCGACTTGTTGTCCGAGAGCGCGCCCTGAAGTTCGGTGCGCAACTGCTTCACCTGGGCCACCAGGGTTGCCACCGTATCGCGGGGCGTATCGCCCTCGATGCCCAGCGCCTTCATTTCCTCGGACGTGAGTTGGGCGCTGGCATCCCCAGCGGGCGGCGCCGACGCGCTTCCACCCGAGAACAGCCGGATGGCGATGAACAGCACCAGCAGGGCTACGGGAATCAGCAACCACTTCAGAAGTCCGTTACTGCGCATGGTCGGCCTCCTGGCTTTCCGTGGTTTCGCGTTCCTGTTCCGGCGGGGATTGCGGCTGCGGCAGATGTACGGCCGGGTCGAAGCGAGGGATCGCGGGCAGCAGCGATTGCGCAAGGCCGCGCCCGCGCGTCACCAGGTACAGGACGGTCGTGTCCTCGGGCGTTCCGCGAGGGCCGAGTGCTTCGTGCTGGAAGGTGGCCGTGAGGAAGTCGCCTTGCAGCACGCGCGGGTCGAGCGTGACCCAGCCCGCGCCACGGTTGATCAGACGCACGGCCGTGACCCATTGGTCTTCCAGGCGCCAAGACGCGATCGCGATCGCACGAACGGGCAGCGTCGGCATCAGCGTGCCGAGATCGAGGTCACGGCGCAGGTTGACCTGCATGACGCCGGGCAAGGCTTCCACGGTGCGCAGCGGCGCATAGAGGTTCTGCGCGGCGAAGCGCGTCAGGACAACCGGTACCGGGGTTTCGCGCCGCGCCGACCGCGTGCCTGCGTGATCCTGGGTGCGCCCTGGGGTCTCGTCGGCATCGCCGGGCTGATCGCCGTAGCGCGCCGGGGGGCTGTTGCCCTCGACGATGCGCACCGGCTCCAGCTCGGCCTCGCCGTCCTTGGGTGGCTCGGCCGCAATGTCGAGCAGGATCAGGGCGCCCGTGTCGGCATCTTGCAGTTGCAGCCGCGTTGGCTCGATCGGCTCGTTGGCACGCAGGTACACCGCGCCGCCCGCGCTCTGCACGCGCAGGCGCTCGCCGATGCCTGCGGGCACGCCCACGCGGACGTTCCGGTCGATGAACACGATGCGCTCCTGGCCGACCTTCAGCGGAACCGCCAGCGGCATGCGTTCCCAGCGCAGGATTTCCACCGCATGGACAGCAGGAGCCGCAGCCAAGGCCAGCAGCCCCAACAGCGCGAGTACAGGATGCTTCATGGGGAGTTTCCTTCTTGAGGCGCTTGCGGAGACAGGCCGCCGGATGCCGGGCGCGTCGGCTCCGGTGCGCTGATGCGCTGGGGCGTGCCGTCGTAGCAGTCGAGCGCCAGGCCGAACGGGTTGCGCGCGGGATCGACGTCCACCCGCGTGACCTTGATGGGGTAGCGCACCAGGGCGCGTTTGATCTGCTCGGCGCCGTAGTACTCGTCGGCGCTGATGTCCAGCGTCACGACCCAGTCGCGGTCGGAGACCACGCGCACGCGCGCCGTGGGGTCGTCGCCATAGCCGCGACCGGGGATCTCATAAATCCCACGCACGCGCTGGCGCAGCTCGCCGGTGCTGCGGCGGTAGTCGTAGTCGGCGCGCAGGAAGGCCTGGCAGGATGGGGTGAGGTATGGCGAGAGCGTGTGGAGGTTGCGCGTGTAGTCCTCCTCACCATTCGTCGGCCAGCGGTTGAGGGTCTGGAACACGTAGAACGTGAACGCATAGACCGACTCGGGCGGCACCTCCCACCACTTGCGGGTACTGCCGGAACGCAGGTCGGGCGGGACATGGATGGTCAGATCGCGCGGGGCGCTCCACCAGCCGCCACCCATAACCAGGGCGACGATGATCAGCGCTCCCGTGCCCAGACGAAGCGTCTTGATGTGCGCCTGCAGGTGGGCAATCTCGTTCTTGAACCGGCTCATCGTGCCCCCCTTGAAGCAGACCTTCGGGTGGTCCAGAAGCCGGAGCGCGAGATCAGCACATGGCCGCCCACCCAGCCCGCCATCAACGGATGGCGCGTGGCGATGCGCCATTGCAGTTGCCGGTACAGCCAGGTGTCGGGCCTGCCGCGCTTGAGGCGGCGCAGGATGCCGCCGCCGATGAAGACGCCGAAGGCCACGCCCAGGACGACGAACGTCGGCGCGATGGCAATCGTGCGGAACACCCACGACAGCGGCGCGCCGACCAGCAGGCCGGCAGCACCGGACAGGCCGCAGCAGATCCACAGCTCGTCGGCGGTGAGGCCGCGCACGACAACGGGATGGCGGTTGAGCCGGTGCGGAAGGAACGTGACGGTCCCGTCCGCACGGACGTGCTGCTGCTCGGACATACCAGCCTCGCTTACAGGATGCCGGTGGCTTCGGTGAGCAGCCAGATGCCGATCACGAGCAGCACGGCACCGATCGCGACGGTGAGGCCGAACTGGCCCCAGGTCTTGCGGCCGGTGTGGATTTCCGCGTAGGTCCCGTAGGCGTGGTAGCAGACGCCGATGAACATCGACGCCACGACCAGGAGGGCCACGAGCATGATGATGTCGTAGCCGTAGTTCCTGATCGTTTCCATGATGCCGTTGCCCGTGCCGCGGGTTGGGTTCTCCAACTGCGGCAAGCCTTGCGCGAACGACAGCGCGGGCAGCGCGGCGGCGCCCAGAGCCACGGTGGCGCGCTGGACAAAACGGGAAGTGAGGATGCGGTTTTGCATGGTCAGGCCTTTCAGGTCAGGAGAGGAGGAAGAAACTCAGGACGAGGTACATCGCGACGAAGCGGATGCAGACGCCGAGGAACTGGCGCTGGTTGAGGCGGCTCTCGGACCACCCCACGTAGGCCGTTCGGATGGCCCAGACGCCCCAGACGAGCAGGACCGCGAACACGACGCCGACCAGGACGGTCGCCATCGCTGAAGGCGCGATGCCGCTGTTGGCTTGAAATGCCGAGACCTGGGCGCCGTTCATGGCTTGCCCTCCGCAGTCGTCGTCGGCGATGGCTCGGCGCTCCGCTCGGTGCGGTAGTCGCCGGCCAGTTCGGAGGAATCGCGCGGCTGGGCACGCGACGGTGTGAGATGGGCATGGATGCCGGCGCGCACACGCGCCAGGTCAGCCAGCAGCCGTGGGTAATCGAAGTGGTAGCGTTCGCCCGGCTGGATCGGGGTATGCGCGGCGCTGTCGGCGACGGTGCGCTCCAGCGCATCGAGTTGGCGCAGCGCGGCAACCAACTCCTGGCGTTGCGCCGGAGACTCGGCCAACGCCATCGGGGACTGACCCAGCAGGAGGGCCGTCACGAGAAAAGTGGGCACGCCGCGATGCGCGGCGCGCTGCCAGATCGGAGCCAACATCGAGCCATTCCTGTGTGATCAGCAATGGCTCGATCGTGGAGAAAGAGGTGAATTTAGGCCGCAAACAATAGGAACTCGCCCGCAACCGGATTGATGGCCTAGAGGTACTTCTTGAAGCTCCCCGCCGTCAGGCTCACGGCCAGTCCCAGCAAGGCAGCACTTGGAAGCAGGATCAGCAGCGGATGCACCGAGATGGGCAGTGCCAGGTACGTGACCCACGGCAGCACGGCCAGTGGCATCAGGCTGGCTTTTGCACGGTGGTAGATGAAGCCGGATTCCCGGCCCGCGCCGAACCGTCGCACGTCCCGCCGCACCAGGCCGTCGATGAGGCCGACGAATGCCGCCGTGAAGATCAGAGGCAGGGTCAGCAGCAGCACCAACAGGCGCACCAGGAAGATCAACGTGGTGAAGGCCGCGGCGATCAGGTAGCTCTCTGTCCAGACATAGACCTGGCTGATGTAGTAACGGAAGTTGCGCGCCTGTCCGTGGCTGGGCACGCGGGCACGTTCGGCGGTCTTGTTCATCCGATCCAGCAGCCCCGAGCGCATGAACACCCATTCGTAGCCGGTATCCACCAGCTCGTGCGCCGTGCGCCCTGGCTCTTGCACCACCACGCTGCGCTGGAAATGCCCCGACAGGTGCCCCAGTTCGTATTGCAACATCTGCTGGGAATGCCGCCAGCCCTGATCCTTCCAGAACAGATGCATGCCGACGCACTCCACCACGATCGAGAACAGCAGCGAGCCGATCAGTACCCCGAGCAGGCGAAACGGCAAGGTGATAGTGCCGATGATCAGACCCTGGCGCTGGTTCTGCTCCCGCTGCGCGGTCGAGGCGGCGTCCTTCATGGCGCGGCCTCGTCGGCACGGTGGTCGGTGTCGGAGGCCACCGCAGCAGGCTCGGCCGGAGCAGCATCATCCAGCAGGTCATCGGGCAAGGCCGCATCCTGCAAGGCCGGGGAACTGGTGAACTCCCACCACTGCGTGGCCTCGCTGTAGCTCTGGCGCATGTAGCCCGCGAGCTGTTGCAGATCCTGAGGCATGACCTCATCGGGGTCCGGTGCCGGCAGTGGCATGCGGACCTTCCAAAGCTGGCCGCCCTGCAGCAGCGCGAAGCACTGGCCCTTGGGCAGGCTGACGACGTGCGATGGCTCGATCATCGGCACGCTGGACATGCTGATCCGGTCCTGGGTGTTCGAGGTGAAGTCCGTAGCTCCGCGAATGTCCGAGCTATCGGTCGCGCCGCTCACGATGGTGGTGGTGTAGACCTCGACCTTTGGCAGTTGTCGCGTCAGCAGTTCGGCGGTCGCGGTCTCTCTGACCCTCAACATGAACAAGTTGTTGAAATTCCCGATGACCTGACCGGCCTTAGCGCGGTTACCGATGCGGGCCTCAATGTCGGAGAGCGTCTGTGTGTAGGCAGTGACTTGCAGCCCCGCGCCACCGCCCTTGTTGATGAGCGGCACGAATTCGTCACCCATGAGTTCATTGAATTCGTCCGCATGAACGTTGATCGGCACGCGCGCGCCAGCCGATGCGCCCGGTAGGCCATCGTCGATCCCGTGCTTGTAGATGTGGCCTGCGACCGACACTAGATCGGAGAACATGGAATTGCCGACCGCTGCGGCGACCTCTGCATCGGAGAGCGCGTCCAGGCCCACATAGACGATGGCGCGCTTTCGGATCACCTGCATCCAATCGAAAATCGGGCGCGGGTCCGTCAGGTCGGAGTAGTTCGGGGCCAGAAGCTGGGCGATCTTGCCGCTGGTGAGCTTCTCCAGCAGCGGCAGCAGGCTGGCGACGATCTTGTCGAAGTACGTCTTGTCGTAGCGGACCGCCGAGCGCAGACCGTCGAGCACCGGGTCGTAGTTGCGCGCCTGGGAAAGGTACTGCTCCAGCGCCACGACGCGCTTCTCGCGCCCGATCATGTTGCGCGGGATGTTCTTGTCGTTCAGTTTCGCTTCGAGTTGGACGATGATTTCCCAAGCCTTCGGTTCATGCTTGGCGAAGTAGTGCTGGGCGTACTCCAGAAACAGCGCGTCGATGTTGATGACGTGGCGCTGGATCAGCATGTAGTCCGGACGCTGCCCCAGCTCTACCAATGCGCGGGCGATGATGTTGACGAAGCGCCAGGCGAATTCGCGGAAGGCCGCGCTGTTGCCTTCGCCGGATAGCTGGCCCGCGATGCGCGTGGCGACTTCCGAGATGCGCCCGAAGCGGCCCACCGCGTTGTAGCGGGCGCTGATCTCCGGCCACCCGAGATGAAACACGTAGAACTCGCCTTCGCGGCCCGCGCGCCTGGCCTCGACATACATACGCTTCAGCAAATCGGCATCGCCCTTGGGGTCGATGACGATCACGACCTCGTGCTCGCCTGCGGCGTTCTTGCGCCGGATGTCCTGGGTCACGAACAACTCGGCCAGCCGGGTCTTGCCCACGCGCGTGGTGCCCAGTACCAGCGAGTGCCCGACGCGCTCGCCCAGCGGCAGGCTGACGTCCACTTCCTCGGGCTCGATACCGTGCAAGCGTGGAAGGCCACCCACGGGTGGCAGCGGGCGCAGCGGGTTGAAAGACACGTCCCAGCTCGTGAGCGCAGGCAGCCGGGACAGCGGAAATGGCGCGAATTCCAGCCGTTCCTCCAGACGACGCGCCAGCTTGTATGCCGGCGTCGGCTCGACGTAGTGACGAAACTCCGGCCTGTACGTCTGCACGAGCCTATGGGTGTGCTTCTGCTCCCACAGGAAACCGCGCCCGACAAACAGCCGCTGCTGGCTGACGGGCACATCGCGGCTGGTCATCACGTAGCGCGGCAACCTGCGGATGTTGCGCCGGTAGCGCAGGATGACGCGGGCATCGCGGTAGCGGATCGCGCCGTAGGCACCGAACGCCAGTGCGCTGCCGACGCCCATGGCCGGGCTCAGCGCGAGCGACCACGGGGCCACCAGGGACAAGAACGCGGCGCCTGCACACGCTGCGACGGTGTATAGCTCCACCGCTGGGCGAAGCAGCACCTCGACGGGCTGTTTCCCCGACATGGCTTCATTGCTCGATGCCGGTGGCCGTGACCAGCGCCGGATAGTGCCGCAGGCCCAGGCGCTCGGCCAGGTCGTCGCCGGCCACGGGAGCGAGCGACACGCCGGGCACCAGGGCGCGCAGCCGCGCCAGGCCCTGCACCGTCTCGACGTTGACCACCAGGCCGACCGCACCGCGCTCGCGCAGCGAATCCGCCTGGCGGCGCAGCCAGGCCTGCGAGGCCTCGTCGTCGCCAACCACCACGAAGGGACGCAGGCCCGGAGCCTCGATCACCCGCCGCGCGACGGTGCCGGGCGTGAGCTTGGCGCTGCGCACCGGCAGCATGGCGGCCTCGTCCGCAGGTGTGGCGGGAACCTGGGGCGTCGGGATGGGCGAACGCGCCGGAGCGTTGGCGCGCGGTTGAAGGTTCAGGGCTTCGTAGTACGGCAGCGCCGACGTACCGCCGCGGTCCTCGACCACGATTAGCGGTTCGCCGGCCAGCGAGGCCAGCGGCAGCACTGCCAGCGACACGAGCAGGCCCTTCAAGGTGAAATTGGGCGAATGGGGTTTCGTCATGGGGAGGTCTCTTTGCGCGCGGCGAGCGCCGCGACAGTTGGGCGCGTGCCCTGCACGCGGGCGAGGTGGCGCGACACGCTGCGCCGATAGCGGGCGGCAGGCTCGCCGCCTGCGGGACGGTGGTAGCGGCCGATCGCCAACAGCCAGCCCTCGCCTGGGGTGTGCTGCTCTTTCAGGATCTCGGCGGCGATGGCGAGGTTGCGGTACGGGTCAAGCAGATCGCACGCACGGGTGACGCGCTGCTGGTGGTAGCCGAGGTTGATCTGTCCCAGGCCCGCGTCGATGCGCGTGTGCGGGGTCGAACCCATCGCTTGCTGCAAGGCAGTGCAGGCGTCGGCGCGGGTGGCGTAGCGGCGCGACTGGCCGGCGACGTTGAGCGACCAGGGCCAGGGCACGAGACGCCCGTTGCGTCGGATGCCGCTCTCCTGCAAGGCCACGGCGTAGAGCACCGTCGAAGGGATGCCTGCACGCTGCGCGGCGAGCTGGTAGGCCGGTGGCGGCACCTCCTGGCCGTGGGCCGCGCAGGCGCAGAAGCCTGCGGCGACCACCAGTGCGCGTAGCCGTGCCGTCAGGGTTGGCGTTGCCATTGGCCGTTCACCTCGCGCACGACTGCGGGCAGTTCGCCGGGCAGGCCCAGCGACAGCCAGCGGCCACCATCGTGGTTGAGCGTGATGCTGCCGCCGCGCACGCGCGCCGGGTCGACCTGCGTGCGCTTGGCCCAGTCGCGGATGCGTGCATCGTCCTGGCGGCTACCGACCATGTACAGGTCGAACTCGGTGCCCGAGGATTGCAGGCGCTGTACGAGCTGCCCGCAGGCTTCGCAGCCGTCCTTCACGAACACCGCGGTCCGGCCGCTGCCGCGCAAGGGGCTGGTGCTTGTGGATGCGCCAGGCCTGTCGTCGGGCAGGTTCACGCGCTGCATGCCGGGGTTCAGACGCTGCCAGGCGTCGTCGTAGGCGCGTTGGTAGGCGAGCAGCTTCTCGACGCGGCGCGCTTCGACCTGCACCTGCAATTCCGCATAGCGTCGCCGTTCCTCGTCGGAGCGCGCCTCGATGCCCAGAACCGACAGCGGGTCCAGGTTGGGCGAATAGACGCCGATCGGTCCCTCCATCAGCTCGCGGTAACGGGCAAATTCGTCGTCGCGCAAGCCCCATTCCTTCGCCTGTCGCGCTTCCTGGCTGTGCGCGATCTGGCTCTGGCTGGTGCGGGCGGGCTGGACATTGGCGGCTTGCTGGGGTGTCTGCTGCGCCGACACCGGCAGGTGCAGCGCCGCCAGCAACAGGATGGGGATGAGGGGGTGTTTCATCGCATGGGCCTCACGGAATCGCCACACGGCGGGTATGGCCGCTGGCCTGGAACACGGCGGTGCTGCCTTCGATGGACAGCAAGCGCCACGGGCCGACCGCATCGCCCGGCAGCAGCACCTGAAGCTGGTCGGACGTGAACTCCCCGGCGCTTGGCGCGACGGAGACGCTGCGCTGGCCGGCGCGCAGTTCGGCGCCGATGACGCGGAACGGCAGCGGAGGCGGTTCCGGCTTGGCAGCGGGCTTGCTCGCAGTACGTGGTTGGGTGCGTGGCGCGGCCTGCGCGGCGGTCTGGCGCGCCTTGATCTGTTCGACCTCGGCGCGCAGCGCCTGAAGCGCATCGGCAGCGGCATGGCCGCTCAACGCCTGCTCGACCTGGGCAATGCGTGCTTCCAAGGCCTGGCGGGCGTCTTGCAGACCTGCGGCGGTCACGGCCGTGGGCCGCTGCTGCAAGGCTTGGGTGGTTTCGGTCAGCGCGGCGACCTGCGCTTCGAGACGTTGCAGGCGGGCATCAAGCTTCTGCTGGCCGGCCTGGTCGTTCGTCGCCTGGTAGGTCAGGGCCACGAAGATGCTGAGGCCGACCAGCCACAGCCAGAGCAGGCTTTGCACCACCACAGCAGCAGTCGGGCGGCGCAAAGATTGCGGGGCGTTCATGGCTGGCCTCCCGACAGGGACGGCAACAGCGGGAACGTCTGTACGGCTTCGGCGGCGGGTTGTTCGGGAACCGGATCGGCGGCAACGTCGCTGCCGGGCTGCTCGAAGCAAACCTGCCGTGCCCGATCGTCCGCATGCAGTTCCCAGGCCGGCCCGGCCAGGGTGAGCAGCGCGTCGCGCACGGTCATGGGGCCAAGATGCAGATGCGCCGCCGGCAGCGGCAGCGCGTACAGCTCGATCACCGCGTGCGCCGTCTGGCACAGGCCGTAGCCGCTGCGCTTGAGCACATGCCGCAGCCCGTCGCCGACCGTTGCACGGGCATCCTCGGGCATGGACACGTCGATGGTCTGCAACAGCAAGTCGCGCTGCGCTGCCATGGGGGCCAGTTCGACCAGCGTGTAACGGCCATAGCGCACGACCGGGATGAACTCGGGCGCTTCGGCTTCGGCGGGGGCCGAGACCTCTTCAATGACATCGGGTGCGCGTGGCGCAGTGGTCGTCGCGCAGCCGCCAGCCAGCACCGACCAGATCAGGCCGAGCAGTCCCGCCAGCAGGCGGCGCTCGGGATGGTGAAACCAAGATGGAAAGGGGTACATGGCATCGGCTCGTCTGTTGCGATGCCGACACCTTGGCTGAGCACTGTCGTGCGGTCAGCCAGGAATGCGAACTGGCGCTTGCCCGTTTTTTCGAGTGGCGAACGGGTGCCGCTCGCCACGGAGGGATTATCAAAGTCTGCTTTCATTGTGGAAATTCAAATTAAACCGTGCTTTAATAAGACGATCCACAGTGAAAGCCAACTTTAAATGAAGCGCAACACAGGCACCTACGCCACTTCCACCACTCTGGGCGAGCCAGTGCGGGCTTTTGTGCCGCATCCGCTGCCGCCCGCCGAGCCGCCTCTGGCGGTGGCGTCCTTTGCCGACCTGAACCGTCAGGCGGAACTGGCACTGGCCCGGCTTTCGGGGGTGTCGGGGCTGGTGCCGTCGGTGGACTGGCTGCTCTACAGCGCCGTGCGCAAGGAAGCCCTGCTTACCTCGCAGATCGAAGGCACCCAGGCCACGCTGACCGACCTGTTCGATGAGGAAGCGGGCTTCAAGGTCAGCAACACCGATGATGTGGCCGAAGTCAGCAACTACCTGCGTGCATTTCGCTTGGTCCAGGACCAGTTGCGCGACCCGAAGGGGTTGCCCATCAGCGTGCGCCTGCTGTGCGACGCACACCAACTGTTGCTGGATGGTGCGCGTGGCGCAGGCAAGCAACCGGGCGAACTGCGGCATTCGCAGAACTGGATTGGCGGCACGCGGCCCGGCAACGCGGTGTTTGTGCCGCCACCGCCGGAACGCGTGCCGGAACTGTTGTCCAACCTGGAACGGTTCATCCACGATACGAAGGACGACCTGCCTGCCTTGGTCAAGATCGCACTGGTCCACGCGCAGTTCGAGACCATTCACCCGTTTCTGGACGGCAACGGACGCATCGGCCGCCTGTTGATTGCAGCGTTGCTGGAACACTGGAGCCTGCTGGCTGAGCCACTGATGTACCTCAGCGGCTACCTGAAGCAACACCAGGCCGAGTACTACCGTCGCCTGTCGGTGATCCGTACCGAGGGCGATTGGGAATCGTGGGTGTCGTTCTTTCTGGAGGGCGTGGCGGTCTCGGCAGCTCAAGCCGAACAGAGCATCATCGCCGTCGCCAGCCTGATCGCCGCCGACCGCCGCAAGCTGCTGCAATCCCCGAAGGCCAGTCCGGCCAGCTACCGGCTGTTCGAGCTGTTGCCTATGATGCCGCGCTTCACCGTGGAACGGGTACGGCAACAGCTTCAAACCACGTTCCCGACTGCGAACGCAGCCGTGCAGATGCTGGAGCAACTGGGCATCGTGGTCGAGGTGACGGGACAGAAGAAGAACCGCAGCTACAGCTACCAAGCCTACGTTGACCTGCTGACACGGTGACGGCCCTTGGGCATGCTGCTCGGGTCGATGGTGGCGGTGGCGGTGGCGGATCATGCGCGAGGCGTATTCGGTCACCTGGCATAGGCACTTGCCCAGGTCTGCCAAGAAAAAAGGCCCCGAAGGGCCTGTGAAAGGGAATGCTGCAATCGCCGGATCAGTTCTGAGCCGATTTCAGACCCGGATCGACCTGCGCCAACTGGGTATGCGCCCAGCAGCGCACGAACTGGCCGTTCTCGCCGACCGGGCGGTCTGCCACCGCCGCCGAATATTCGTCGGTGTCGCTGGTGTCGTAGCAGATGACCTTGATCTCGCCGCTGTCGCAGCGGATCGAGTGGATCTGGCCGTCGGTCATATCGATCACGACCACCTGCGGAACAAGGCCCAACTCGCGTGCCGCCGACAGGACGACGTCTTGTTCAGCAGCATCCAGGCAGATGAATGGCCTTTGGTATCCAGCATCCTCGGCCAGTTCCTTGGCCTTGTCGTAATGGATGCCCAGGACATGTTCCGCGGGCGTGGTCCTGACGGTGAAGACCGGTATGTCGGGGATGCCGGACGTGTTGACGCAGACGACGGCGATCTGCATGTCGAATTCACGCGAATGTGTGGAAGCAGTCGACGCAGTGACAACGGCCTTGCCTTCGGCTTCGCCGTTGTCGTCCATGCCCATGCGTTCACGCATTTCGTCCGCGAACGCCTCGGGGTCCATCAGACCGTAGCGCGCCAGGCGCGTGGGGATTTCCTCTGCATCAAGGTTGCCGTCCTCGATGCGCTGTTGCATGAAGGTGGCGATCCTGGTTTCCAGCGCGAGGCTGTCAGTCACCGAAGGTGGCGTGGACACATCTATCGACCAGGTGTCCACCAGCGCGTCCGTTTCGCCCGTCAGCAGTCCGTCGCCAATGGCACGTTCGCAGTGCTTTTGCAGGCGAATCAGGACGTCATTGAGTTCTTCGCCGTTGAGGTCATAGGCCACGTCCAGCGTCAGGCGAACTTTGACGATTTCGGGCATGGCTTGGGTATGGGTGTTCATGGAAAACTCCTTGAAAAAAGAAAGCGCAGCCATGCCCACGAAGAACGTGGGCATGGCTGCAAGGTGGGAACAATGAAAAGCCGGCGGCGCAAGGCCGGCGTTGGCGTGTGGATCAGGCCGCGACCAGTTGCCGAGCCAGTGCGACTTCGACGGAATCACCTTCCGGGTTGAGCACATCCAGCCCGGATTCGGGCACGTCGCCCGAGGTCGATTGCGAGACCAGGATCTTCTTGGCCATCAACGCGAGGCATGCCATCTGCGAAGAGGCGGCATACCCCAGGTAGATGACCTTCACAGCGAGCTTCTGACCAATGCGCCATGAGCGGCGTGCGGCCTGTTGCAGGGTGTACACGTTCCAGCCCGATTGGAGGAAAACAATCGTCGGGAATTCGAGCAGGTCCAACCCGGTCTTGACGAGTTCGGGGTTCGTGATGAGCACGTCGATACCCCGTTCGATCTGCTCGGCAATCCAGTCTTCACGCTGGCTGGCATCCACGCTTGCGCGCAGCACCGCCGTCTTGAAGCCCTCTTGCTCCAGCAGCATCTTCAACCGGCTCGTGGTGTCCCGCGTGCCGGTGTAGACCGAATACACCAGGGTCTTGCGACCCGCCTCCTTCTCCTGACGGCAGATGTCGATCAGTTCGCGCTCCTTGGGCATCACCTGCAGCTCGTTGAACTGAGCCGGGGTGAACGCCAGCACATCGCGCGTGCGCGGATGGCGCACCGTCTCTGCCCGGAAGCAGCAGTCGGGCCACGCCAGCAGCGTGTTGAGGACCACGCCCAGCAAAGTGGTGTCCCGCTTGCGCAGGGCCTCCTTGAGTTGCTGGGTCAGGCTGGAAGCCAGCTTCTGATACGCCTCGCCTTGCTCGGCGCTCATCGCCACGTCCCGGAACTCCTCGTCATACGGCGGCAGCACGCCACCGATGTCTCGCAGCTTCAGGAAGATGGTGTACGGCAGGATGCAACGCAGTACGCCCTTCGGGCCAAAGCCGGGAGCCTTGACCGTTCTGACCGTGACCTTGCTGCCCTTGGCCGTCTTGTGCGCCGGACCATCGGACTCGGAATAGATGTCCTTGAGGACACCGTGATCCCTCATGAAAGCCATCGCGGCGGCGTTCATGCTGCCGTTGCGACTGGGGACGTAACCGTCTTCGATCATGCGGCCCGGAAGCGCGCGGAACAGCAGGTGGAACAAGTCCTCCGCGTAGCCGCCCATCAGCGTGCCGGTGAGCGAGACCGTCTTGCGGACCTTGGATGCAATCACACCCATGGCCTGGCCTTGCGCGGAGCCACCCGTCTTGTACTCGTGGGCTTCATCGCATAGCAAAAGGTCGAACGTGCTTCGCGGCAGATACCTCTTCACATACTCTGAGGGCTGGTATCCACCTTCACCGAAGCCGAACTCCATGTTCGCCATGGCCCGCTCCATGCGGTGCGCCTGGCGATCCGAGAACACCAACTTCCCGCTCGCATCCATCAGGTTGATGAAGTTGTGCAGGTTGTCGCCGAGCATCGAGGCCAGGAAGCTGTCCCCGAAGGTTTTCATCAAACGTTGCGCGGTGGCTTCGCCGATGGTCGGAATGCGCTTCAATGCGCGCAGCACGGCCGAGGACTGATCGCTGCCGGACAGAGACCGCGGACGCATCAGCGTCCACAGCGCGCCGCCGCAGCCATTGCACTTGCGACGGAATTCCTCCGCCTCCAGCTCCTGAACACTGATCGGCTCACCGTCGAGGTTGGTGATGACCTCCCCGCAGTGCGGGCAGACCCCCACGTCACCGTGACGGGTACGCTTGCGCGCGAAGGCGGGTTTCCAGTGGAACCCCATCCTCATGCGGACACGGCCGAGGACGAAAAACTCCTGCGCCGGCGATGGCACGTCCAGTTGCTCGCGCAGTTTGATGAGCTTGAGCAGCGTGTCCGGGCCGTTGAGCACCCAGACCTTCGCGCCCGCGACGGTTTCGAGGATTTCGCGGCGCCACTTGTAGACCAGGTGTGGCGGGCTGAGGACCAGCGTCCGGCGGTAGCCTTCGGCATGCAGGACCGCAGCCAGCGCAATGCCGATCGTGGTCTTGCCGGTCCCCATTTCGCCGTTGACGAACACAGCCCGCTCGCCTTGGTTGACGAGCAGTTCCGAGGCCGCATGCACGACCTCGGCCTGGGCGGGGAACAACTGGCGTTTCAGGCCGGCCAGCACCAGTTGGCGGTGCGGGCGCGGCGTGCCGCTGTAGACGGGCGGGTTGGCCCGGTTGAGGGATTCCAGCAACTCGTCGCCGAACTCGGAAACGAAGTCCTGAAGGCTCAGGGACAGTTCGGACGATTCCTGTTCGAGCAGGTCGTCGTCCAGGGACGAAGGATCTACGGCTGGGGCCGCTTCGATGACTTGTGCGTTCATGGTGATGCTCCAAGAAAACGGGGCATGCACCAGTCCCCAAGGGGCGGTGACATGCCCCAGGGTGGGAAGGAAGAGCCGGCTGGATTCGGGATCTGGCCGGTGATTAAGAGGATCAGTACTCGCTGGGCAGCAGCACCGTCGTGACGCTGCGATCCCATTCGGTGATGACCCAGACCTTCAGGCTTGGGCCGATCTCATAGGCCGAAAACAAGCGGTCCTCGCCCGACTTCAACGCGGCGTCGTTCTGACGTCGGTCGCTGTCATCGAGGTCCCCCCAGTCGGCGGACAGATGCCGCAGCAGATAGGGACGCGGATTGAGCTGGCCTTGTTGGACCAGGTTGGCGACACCCGAGGTCATGACGACCTGGCCGGGGCTGAACCTGGGAAAAGCGTGTTGCACAGGGGTGGACATGGAGGTGACTCCTTCAGAAAAGAGGCACCTCGCCCCATCGGGGTGAAGTGCCCCGGTGGGTGAAAAGAAAGAACGCCGCTGGTGCAGGCGCTCGGTGAGTACACGAATGCGGTTACTCGTAAGGCAGGAGAAGAACCGTCATGCTGCGGTCGTACATGGTCCAAATCTCCATCCAGATGCCGCGTGACACGGGATAGCGCGAGAAGAGTTTTTCTCGCCCTTTGAGACCGATGTGGTCGTTGATGAAACGCTCATCGGCGTCGATCTGGCCCCAATCTCCGCTCCGATGCCGGTCGAGGCAGGTGCGGACATTGATGTAGCCGCGACGCGCCAGAGCTTTCACCCCAGGCGTCAGGACTATAAGTCCAGTGGCGAATAGCGCCGTTGGCGACACCGAAATGGGCGCGTTTGCAGGAAAGACATTAGGTGCCATGAAGGGCTCCTGATGGTGGAAGGCCCAAAGCCCCAAACGGGGCCTGGACGGTGGAAAGAAAGAACGCCGCGACTGCGGGTGTTTGGCGATCAGTTCACTGCGCCTTCTTCTGGCAGTTGCACGACCGTGGTGCGCTGGTCGCCGCTGGTGACGACCAGCAGGTACAGCCGCGCCGTGATCGGAAAGCGCGAAGTCATCGCCGTGCCTTGCTCCAGCGCGGTGTTGTTCGCCTGACGCTCTGGCTCGCCGACTTCACCCCAGTCGCCGCGCACGTGGCGCTGCACATAGGGCAAAGGGTCGATGAGGCTCTTGCTCGCCAGCCAATGCACTTTCTCGCTCAGCTTGAGCGTGCCCAGTGCGAACAGTGGTGGAACCTGGGGCTTACGCCCCTGGAAGATGGACAGCATGGGAATACTCCTTGCAAAGGTTGAAGATCGGACGGTGAGTCGCCCATAGGGATCAGTGGATGGTGAGAATCTGTCCCAGCGTGGCTGAGTCAGGGGTAAGGTCCCAGGCACGAATGACCGGGACGAACTTGTCGGTGAGGATGCGGGTCTCGGCCAAGGAGCCGTCATCGCGCTCGCGGTACTCCACGGCGGAAGACTTCTGCTTGAACGTGTCGCCCTTGACGGCCAGGGTGCGGCCGCTGGGTGACTGCACGACACCGGAGATAGCGCCGGCCGCGAGGGCCAGAGCCAAGTGCCATTGGGACAAGGCGCGTGCCGGAGCACGCAGGGTCTGCTGGGTCGCACCCAGATGAGTCTCGAACGCGGGCCACAGGCCTTTGAGACGCCGCACTTCGTCGGCAAACTGCTCGGGTTCCATGCTGATCCGGTAAAAATACTCCGGCTCGGCCTGAGCCGTGGGGACCACATACGGCAGCAGCGTCCATTCGGGCGGCAGCTCGTCCGGCTCCAGTTCGGCCAGGCCGATCTGCAGCAGTCGGGCGCGGGAGGCCTTCACGTCATCGCCCGCCTGCTCACGCTGGCGGACACGACGGCCGAAGATCACGATCTGCTTGAACTGCTTGTCCACAGCCTGGAAGACGGACAGATCGGCGAAATGCCGTGTCAGCCAGCCAACCATCTCCTGATCCAGCACGTGGGACGGAATGATGAAGACCAGGATGCCGCCGTACTGCAAAAAGGGCAGCGTGCGCTGATAGAACAGCTTTTCCAGCCGGCCGCGGCCCTTGCCTTCGTAGCCCATGTTGCCGTTGGCATCCCTTGCGAGATCGCCATAGGGCGGGTTGAGCCACAAGAGGCCGAAGGCCTGCCGCGAGATCATGGTGTCCATCAGGTCACCGTGGATGCAGTGGTCGACCAGCAGCCGGGCATGGTTGGCCCGCTCCTGATCGAACTCGACCGCGTAGGCGCTGGCCTGCTCAGGCCCGAGGGCATGAGCGGCTTCGGCGATGGCGACGCCTTCGCCGGCGCAGGGGTCCAGAATGCACATCGGCCCATCGCTGGGCATCAGTGCGCCGAGGGTTCTTTCGAGTGTGGCTTCGTCAGTTGGGTAGTAGCCGTTTTTGGCAAAATTCCGAGCGAGCCGGGGGAACATCAATGCCATGGGAAGTCTCCTGTCTGGCGGGGATGAAGGGAAAGACGGATGCGCGCAAGGCACGCATCCATCGGCGGAACGTCAGGCGACGGTCGTTTCCAGGTCGGCCAAAGCCGGCTCCCGGTGCGGATGGGCGGTGAGCACACCGTCACGGATGAAGTCGCCCAGCGCGTTGGTGAGCACGGGCACGTCGATGGCGAGCCGGAACCCTTGCAGCGGCCCGAGGGCCATAGGCAGGGAACGCAGCATCTCGCGCTCGCGCAGCAGTGCCAGCACTGGCGATTGCCAGTGGTCCAGCAGCGGCAGCGGGCACGTGTCCTTGACCAGGTGCCACAGGCGTGACGTGGGATCGGCCGCAGAACGCGGCAGCAGCGCCAAGGCGCTGGCCGAACTCTTGTCGGGCCGGATGCAGCGCCGGTCGAACAGCCAGAGATTGACCATCGAGCCGAACAGCGTGCGGCGATAACTGCGGGTCAGGCGCTTCTCAAGGCGCTCGACCGAACCGACGAATACGGGCAGCGAGCCGCCCTGATCGGTGATGACGTGGAACTGGTCCAGACCGTCTTCGCTGCGACCCAGGGTGAGCCGCCCGATGAACTGCTGGATGGCGGTGTCGCGCGCCCAGACCGAGAGGAAGATCAAGTCGCCCTGATCGCTGCAGACGCAGGCATCGGCCATGAGGTCCGTGCATTCGTCGATGCGGTACAGGGGCTGGTTGGATGAAGGTGCAGGCATGGTGGTGTCCTCAATGTGAGGGGCGCACCGCCCGCCAGGGCAGTGAATGCCCCGTTAGGGATGAAAAGCGCGCAGTGCCCGGAGGGAATGCTCCGGCTGCGTCGCAGGCGACGTCAGGCTGACAGTTCGGCGAACGAACCATCGGCCTCATGCTTGACGAAACGGTTGCCCGCATTCATCACGGCGTCGATCTGAACCTGGTTGAAGATGCTTTCGGGCACGCTGACCTGAAAGCGCCGCAAGACTTCGCGGTAGTAGTCCAGGTCATGGCCGAACGGGTCTGCCTCGTACAGGTTGCTGTAGAGGAAGTTCTCGTCCAGGGCCTGGATGGTGTCGTCTTCCAGCTCGGCCGGCTTGCGGATGAGCAGGAAGAAGTGCTGCATCGGCCGGTCCCAGCCGAGAATGACGGTGATGGGAAATCCCTTGTGGGACGTCTCGAAGTAGTGCTGACTCATGGTGAAGCTCCGTGATTGAAATCGCCGGTCGCTTCCCCGATGGGAAGCAGACCCGGCGGGTGTGTGAAATGCAGCAGATGCAGGAAAAGAAGATCGGGCTGGGTGGCGTATGCCGTTCTCAGGCCGTCAGTGTCTCGGCGGATGCCGTGGGTGTGCGCCGTCGCACGTGGTAGGCGCGAACGCCTGCACGCCAGTCGGCGGACTGTTCAGGTGCCATGTCGAGGTAGCTCAAGGGGCACGAGTAGTAGTACGGGTGCATGGACTCGTCCAATGGCTTGTAGCCCCATTGGCCGTCGCTGCGTTCGAGCAGATCGCACCGGATATGGCGCAGGGACTGGCCCGGCGCGAGCTCACGATGCACGCCTTCGGCCTTGGCCGTCACTTCGAGCACGGACCAAAGGACATTGCCGCGCAGCGTGTGGGCGATGACCTTCACGCTCGCGCGCTCGGTCTCCTGCGGTGCGATGAGTTCCGCGATCAGCTCGGACTGCGATTGGTGAGAGAAATACCAGCCCATGAGAGCCTCCTGGAAAAGTCAGGCTGGAGGCTTCCCTGCCGGGGAAAGCTCCCAGCGGGTGGTGAAATGCCGTCTATGCGGCGATGGATGCCAGTGCGGCCTTATGAACCGCAACCAGCCGGGCAACAACCCAGTTCGATGCCATGTGAGCAGTAGCCGTGTGCAGCGTTCCAGTCTTGGGTCTCCTGCCGTTCGGCAGGTGTTTCGTAGCCCCATTCCCGTGCGATTTGCAGAGCCTGGGTGCGCTGGTCCTCGGGCAGTTGACGAGCTTGAGCGCCGATTGACGAGCTGAAGCGTTCGACGTAGTAGTCGTAAGACAGCCCGCAGCCCTTGGCTGCTTGTTCAGCCGTGGTGTCGCAGATCGCCCGCCAGGCGGGTTCATCCAGCGGGCGGGCATCTGCGGTGGGCTGTGATGGGGTATCGCAAGCGATGGTGGACATGGTGAAAACCTCCAGAAAGGAACTGGAGTCCTTCCCCGCGAGGGGAAGGTGCCCCAGCGGGTGATGAAGAGCACTGCGGATGCGGTGCCCGTGTTTACGCACAAGTCATGCAGGTTGAAGTTCGGCCTCGCGGCTCCACTCCTGCGTCTTGAAGTCCAACGCATAGCGCAGTTCGCCCAGGCGGGCGATCTGCGCGCGCAGGGCGCGGCGGTCGATGGTCGAATCCAGTTTCACGGACTCGCCCAGCGGCCACAGGATGCCGAACAGTGCGGCGTCGCCGTCTTCGGCACTGCCGGAAACAGTGGCAGCAGCAGGCTTCGGCGCATCCACTCCGAAGGGCGTGGTATCGACCAGCGGGTCCGCCGACGCCTGCGTGGGTGCTGGCTTGGCGGGCTTGGATGCTTTGACGGGCTTGGTCGGCGTTGCCGCAGGCTGCGCCCCTTGCTCTTCATCGAGCGGATCGACTTCCTGGGTGGCGAAGCTGCGAGCTTCGTCACGGCTCAGTTTGTCGATGCCATTGAGCGTCATGCCGTCGAGGTTGGCGCGGATTTCAAACCGTGCACCGCCCGCGACCGGATAGGACTTTGCGAAGATGTAGCGAATGACAAAGTCCCCGTCGTACTTGCCTTCGGGGTACTGTTCCAGCTCCGCGTCTTTGACCGCGAATTCGCCGATGGGGGTGGTCAGTCGACCGACCGTGAACGGGCCATTCTTGCCGCGGATGGTCCGCAACGTGAGCTGGCCCGGGACGACGATGGGCAGGACTGATCTTGTGGGTGCCGTTGTGGCTGTCATGATGGTTCTCCTTGGGGAAATAGGAAAAAGGCAAGGCCCCGTGAGGGGCCATGCCGGATCAGAACGGATCAGCCAGCGCCGGCTCCTGCTCTTCGACTTGCGCCTCGGGCTCGCGCTCGGCGGACTCGGCGGGTTGTTCGGCAGCGGTGTCGGCAACGTCCTCGGCTTCGGGCGCGGGTGCGTCCTCAGCTTGCGGCGGCTCGGCTTTCGCCTGGCTCGTCGGATAGACCTGGACGCCATCGATCTTGATCAGACCGATGTGGACCAGTGTCGATTCGAGGTTCGCACCCGGTTCCCCGGCGCGCTCGCCCTTGGTGCGGATGTACGGATCGATCTTCATGTCGTTCAACTTGAAGCTGATCAGCACCTTGCGGTCCCCTTCGATGGCCTGGATGCACCGGCGAACCAGATGCTCGGCTTCAGGAGTGGCGACGATGGTGTCGAAGTACCGGTACTCCGGTTCATCGACGGGCCCGTTCAGGGCGGCGATGGTGCACGACAGGAAGGGATCGCCATCCTTGGGGGTGACGTCCTTCACTCGGCTGAGGTAGCCGATGCCACGGGTGATCAGTTCATGCTGCTTGATCGAAGCCAGTTCGGCCCGGTCCAACAGTTCGGACTTGAGCAGACGTGCCTTGAGGGACGCGCCGGCCTGGCCCTTCTTGTCACCCTTATCGCGGATGAATGGATCACCGCGCAGATCGCCGGTGCGAAAGCGCACCAGCGGACGCTGCTTCGGGTCGTCAACGCCGATATAGCTCTCGACAAGTTTCTTGGCCTCGGCACCCGAGACTTTGACGTCGAAGTAGCGGTAGATCGGGTCTCTGGGGGAGCCGACCATCGCGGCGATCATGCATGCCAGGAAAGGCTGTGCACGGCGGCCGCCCTTGACGGGTACTTCACGGGCGCGTTGGATGTAGCCAATGCCCGAGGTGTGGATGTCGAAATAGGATTGCTCGTTGGACGTGGTGCTCATGGTGAATCTCCATAGGGATGAAGCGGAGACACACCGGCCCCACGCATGCGGGGAAAGGTGCGTAACCCCGCGGTGGGTTGATAAGGCGAAAGCATCCGCCACCAGAGACTGGTGGCCGCTCGCGGATGGATGCGGTGCGAGCTGGCTCGGTCACGCAGTGGGAACTGCGCCGCAACCTCGAAGACCGATGGTTGCCTGGCATGTCGCTGACAACGTCAGCAGGCATGGGGACAGCATGGCCGAGCCTTGCGCGTATCGCCGCAATCAATCGGCATCCAGGGGCTTCCGTATTTGTCAGTCGCCGCAAAAGCAGGCGATCGGTTCCTCTGCAGCGTCGAACAGGTCACCCTGGGCGGCAGCGAAGCGCGCCAGGTCGGCGTAGCTGGGGCCGTCGGCACGGAACCGGGCGCCGCTGGGCTTGCTCGCCAGGTTCAGAGACTCCATGCGAATCCACCACACGGCGGCTTCGGGCCTGGCCTTGATGAGCGCCAGGCGCTGCCCGCGCGGTTTGAGGAAACACAGGTCGCAGTTTCCTTCGAGCGTGCGCCCGTTCACCGTGAGCAGTTCGAGATTGAACGGCTGCGCCTGCCAGAACGTGCCCACGTCGCGCACCGTGACGCGGGCGTCCGCCAGCGGCATGCACATGGTCTCGTGGATCGATTCAGTCGAGTGGCCGCGCGCACGGATCTTGGCGACACGGCGCTGCTCGTCGGCGCGGATGCCGATCATCTGGTCCCAGTCCGTCCAGCCCAGATGCCGAAGATAGCGGTGCATCGGGCGAATCTTCAGACTGGTCGTGCAGCCTCGCGCCACCGGGTTGGGCAGATACTGGCGCTTGCGGATCAGCGCCTCGAACGGCTCACCCTGGCGGCTGGCCCGGTCAAAATCGACTTGCGTATAGCCTGGTTCCGTGGACAGGTATTCGAGCCAGTGGATGGGGATCTGCCAGTGCTCGGCGCAATCGCGCACAAAGCGCAAAGTCGCTTCCACTTCCTTGCCCGTATTGGCGAAGCAGACCACGGTGTCGGCAGGCAGGCCGCCGTTGGCCTGCAGCACACGCCAGAGCATGTAGGCACTGGTGCGTCCGCCGGAAAAGCTGATGCAGGTTGGTTGGGTGATCTTGAATGGATCGTGCATGCGGTCGTCTCCGTAGGCATGTCGGCGGTCGGGCCGACGAGGCAGGCCATGGCGGCCGGAGACGAAAGCGCACGCGCGGCAAAGGCTGCGCGTGCGGATAAAAGAAAGCCCCCGTATGTGGCGTATGTCGGGGGCTGTGAAGGCTGTGCGGCAATCGCCGCATCAGGCCGGTGAAACCACCTCCAGCGACAGGTGCGTGGCGGTGGCGGACAACATCAGGTCGTCGGTGCCGTGCAGGATGCGGGCGAAGACACCTTCCTTCGGGTCGAAGAACTCGCCGAAGTCGTCGCCGCCCAGTTCGGTACGCGCCAGTTCCCACCAGTCATCGAACGGATCGATGTCCGGGTTGCAGCCGACGGCATAGGCCAGCAGCTTCACCCGACCGTCCGGGCGGCGTTCCCCGTGCTCGGCGAGGAAGTACACGCCTTGGTCCTTGGCGAGGGCGATACGGCCTTGGTTGGCAATGGCTTCGGCCAGTACGGGGCGCAGGTCGGTGCCTTTGAATCGCAGTGACATGATTGAAATCTCCGGTGTGGAAAGAGAAAGAAAGGGCCTTCCACCCGAATGGATGGAAGGCCTGTAGAGGCATGCGTATTCAGCCGTAGTGCTGCTGCGCTTCCTGCCATGGGACGAAGCACGCATCGCCGCCAGTTGAGATGGGAGGCTGCAAGCGCCCGATCTCTTCCGCCGAGAAGCACGTGGCCTGGTCAAGCGTGACCCAGCCGAACTCGTTGGACCAGAAGCCGGCGCTGTCGCCGACGGCCGACTCGTTGGGCGAATACACCACCCAAGCGTCGCCAACTTCGCTCGTCATGCCGAGAGCGCCTGACGTCGCCGGGTCGCCTTGGCATCGATGACGTTCACCTGGATCTGACGCCAGCGCCCGTCGTCGATGAGCCGATTCAGCACTTCACCGAGCATGTCGAAATACACCTCGTCGTGCCGATCGACCAGTTCGAGTGATTCACCATCATTGCGGTTCAGTTCCACCACGTAGGTATCGCCCGCGCGGTCGTACAGGATCGTTACCTGGCCCACGAACTTCGCGGTCGAGACCGTGAAGCTAATCGCCGGAGGCGTTTCGATGATCTTGGACGGGGCGGGATCGACCCATGTGAAGTCGGTGGCGCCCGCATCGACCAGCATGTGGGTGATACGCCGGAAGCCATCGGGTGCCGGCATTTCCTCCATCTGCTCGATGAGCTGGCCCAGTTCCATGCACTTCGGCTCGGGGATGGGCAGTTTGGCCGGCGCGGAGCCGAGGATGTGCCTCGTGATGGTGTAAGGCTTGCCGTCCGAGGTTGTCTCGGTGATGACTTCCGGGGTGTCCGCGCGCAGGCCGTCGAAACGGCGCCGAGCGTAGGGCTGGACATGCACCTTGGCGCCTTCACTGGGAACAGTGCTCACCAGGTTGGGATCGAGCACCGCGAACTCGCTGGGCTTGAGCTTGACGACAATGGCGTCGTTGGTCGCCGCAACCACCTTGCCGTCGAAGGGCTGGGGATCGATGGCGAAGCCCAGCGTCGAGGACTTCGGCTGATCGTCGAACACTCGGTACTTGAACGACCGCACGTTGCGGGGGACATGGCCTGCGACAAGCGAAGGCATCAGGGTCTTGATGAGAGAGCGATCCATGGGAAATCTCCTTGAAGATGAAACAAGGGATTCCCGGCCCACAAGGGAGAGATCCCTTGTGGGTGGATAGACGCGGTGCGTCCGTAGGAAGATTCGACCAACACGGTTTCCCGCGCTTGCAGCCTCGAAGGTCTCGACTGCCTGGGCATGTATCGGCAGCGCCGACGAACATGGTGCCGAGGATGGCCCAGGAAAGACCGGCGCGCTCGTGGAAATCCGCACCGCGCCGTGCCCGCTTTCCCGCGCTGTGAGTTCGTAGCTGTCCAGACCAATGAGGCATGCCAGCGGATGGCGGTAGGCGTCGAATTCCCTTTTGACGAGGCGTTCGTACAAGTGCAAGGAACTGCGGGGCGTCGTAGAAAGCAGGTTTTCTGCGCGGTGTGATCGTCGGTAATGGCAAGGACCATCAACTGGCTGTCCCGTGCGGTTGGCGCGAGGAGCGCAGCTGGCCCTGTTGCCGAGATGCCTTTTCGCCTTGAAGGTGGGCTGCGTCTTCATTAATTCAATAAATGATGTATCATTGAATAATGAATGAAGATCAAGCTGTTTCCGCCCTGAGCGCCCTGGCGCACACCCAACGCCTGCGCGTGTTCCGCGCCCTGGTCGTGGCCGGGCCGGAAGGACTCACACCCAGCGTCCTCGCCGACCAACTCGACGTGGCCCGCAATGCCTTGTCTTTCCACCTGAAGGAGCTGGCCCACGCCGGCCTCGTCACTATCGAGCAGCAGGGCCGCAACCTGATCTATCGCGCCGAGTACAGCCACATGAACGGCCTGATTGGCTACCTGACCGAGCATTGCTGCCAAGGCGGTGTCTGCGAGGTTTCCAACACCACCACCCACTGCGACTGCTGATGCCATGACCACCGCCACCACCTACAACGCCTTGTTCATCTGCACGGGCAATTCGGCCCGCTCCATCCTCGCCGAAGGCATCCTCAACGACATAGGCC
>VFQO010000507.1_pt1 | contig 41060 bp, 37 predicted proteins | sample 3512331 | NCBI WGS metagenome assembly VFQO01 (sample SAMN10412371, study PRJNA504923) | tailings metagenome | isolation source: Replicate 3 from Balatoc abandoned mine | place: Philippines: Itogon, Benguet | collected 2017-08-28 | reverse complement strand
AAGGCGAAGTCAAGAACGCGACCGAATTCGGTCTGTTCGTCGGCCTCGATGGCGACGTCGACGGCATGGTGCACATGTCGGACATCGCCTGGGGCATCTCGGGCGAGGACGCGCTGGCGCTTCACCGCAAGGGCGAAATGGTCAAGGCGATCGTGCTCGACGTCGATGTCGACAAGGAGCGCATCAGCCTCGGCATGAAGCAGCTCGAAAAGGGTGCACCTTCGGCTGAAGGCGCCACGAGCGGCGGTTCGCTGCGCAAGAACCAGACTGTCACTGTCACCGTGCTCGAAGTGCGTGACGGCGGGCTGGAAGTGCAGGTTGGCGAAGACGGTGCGACCGGCTTCATCAAGCGCGCCGATCTTGGCCGTGACCGCGACGAACAGCGCCCCGACCGCTTCCAGGTCGGCAGCAAGATCGATGCGATGGTGATCGGTTTCGACCGTTCGAAGAAGCCCAACTTCTCGATCAAGGCGCGTCAGATCTCGGAAGAGAAGGAAGCTGTCGCGCAGTTCGGTTCGTCGGATTCGGGCGCATCGCTCGGCGACATCTTGGGCGCCGCGCTCAAGAAGGGCCAGGACTAAGGATATCGCGGACGCTCGCCCAAAGCGGGTGAGCGTCCCCGGACAAATTGAAAGGCCCGCCTGCTCAACCGAGCAGGCGGGCCTTTTCACATGCCGCGTGCGCGCGTAAGGTCGCTCGCATGATCCATGTTCACCAGTTCCCGTGCCTTAGTGACAACTACGGCTACCTCATCCACGACACCGACAGCCATGAAACGGTTGCGATCGATACGCCCGATGCCAAGGCCTATCTGCTCGAATCCGACATGAAGGGTTGGAAGATCACCCAGATCTGGAACACTCACTGGCACCCTGATCACGCTGGCGGCAATGCGGCGATCCAGGAGGCCACAGGCTGCACCATCACCGGCCCGGCCGAGGTCGCAGGCAAGTTCCCGGTTGATCGCATCATTGCGCACGGCGACACGGTGACGCTGGGCGGCGTGGCAGCGCAGGTGATCGACGTCTCGGGCCACACCAATGGCCACATCGCGTTCCATCTGCCCTCGGCGGGGGTGGCCTTTGTTGGCGATTCAGTCTTCGCACTGGGCTGTGGGCGGATGTTCGAAGGCCAGCCTCAGCAGTTCTGGGACAGCCTGAGCCGCATCAAGGCGCTGCCGCCTGAAACCCTGCTCTACTGCGCGCATGAATATACCGCGTCTAACGCCAAGTTCGCGCTCCACGCCGATCCCGATAATGTCGCCTTGCAGGACTACGCCGCCGAGATCGTCGACAAGCGGGCCAAGGATATGCCCACGGTGCCGACGACGCTCCGCCGCGAGCTGGCGACCAATCCGTTCCTGCGCGCCGACGATCCCTCGATGATGGCGCGTTGGGGCGGCGCGGCGCCGCACGAAACCTTTGCCGCATTGCGGGCGGCCAAGGACAATTTCTAGCCCCATGCAGGCCCTCAGGGTCGACCGGCTGACGGACGATCTGTCCGGCGTGACGCTCGCCGAGATCCCGGAGCCTGACCGGGCACCGGGCGAGGTGCTGGTGCAGGTCCGGGCTGCCTCGCTCAACTTTCCCGATCTGCTGATGACGCGCGGGGAATATCAGTTCAAGCCGCAGCCACCGTTCACCTCGGGTCTCGAATTCGCTGGCGAGGTGCTGGAGGCTGATCCGGCGAGCGGTTTCGCTCCTGGCGACAAGGTGATGGGCGGCAACAAGACCGGCGCCTTTGCAGAGCGCGCCTGCGTGCCTGCCGAGAAGCTCTCAATAATGCCGCAAGGCATGGACTTCCCGGAGGCCGCCGCGATGGGTGCGGCCTATTCGACCGCCTTTACCGGCCTTGTCGAATTGGGCGGGTTGCAGGAGGGCCAATGGGTGCTGGTCCACGGCGCAAGCGGAGGCGTAGGCCTTGCCGCCTGTGACTTGGCTCGCGCCTTGGGAGCCCACGTCATCGCCACAACCGGCTCGCCTGACAAGGTCGACCGCATAGCCGCCCTCGCTCGCCCTGATGCGGTGATCTTGGCCGAGGGTCGCTTCAGAGAGGCTGTGGCAGACCTCACCGCCGGCGCACTCGCCGACATCGTGTTCGATCCTGTGGGGGGCGATGTGTTCGACGAATCGACCCGCTGCGTCGCTTTCGGCGGCAAGTTGATGGTGGTCGGCTTCACCTCGGGCCGAATCGCCGAAATTGCGACCAACATCCCGCTGATCAAGGGCTTCAGCGTCGAGGGCCTGCGGGCCGGGGAATACGCCCGCCGCTTTCCCGAACGCGGCCGCGCAATCCAAAGCGCGATCACCCGGCTAGCGGAAGCCGGAGCAATCAACCCCGCAATCGACCGGACGCTGCCGCTCTCCCACTGGCGCGAAGGCTTCGACGCGATGGCGCGGCGCGCGTTGGTGGGCAAAGTGGTGTTCGTTCCGGGCAGGTAAGAAAGCAACAATGAAAAAAGGGCGGCCACGCTGGACCGCCCCTCTTTCTAACCGGATTTTCGATTTGGGCTCAGAATGAGGCGATCACCTCGTCGGCGAGCTTCTTGTCAGCCGCGCCATCATGCCGTTCGGCAATTAGCTTGCGCGAGGCAGCCGCTGCTGCGGTGACGGCCTTGGCCTTCACCTCGGCAATCGCGGCCCGCTCGGCGGCGGCAATCTTATCTTCGGCCATCTTCTGGCGGCGAGCGACCATCACTTCGCTGTCAGCTTCGGCCTTGGCAAGAATCGCATCAGCCTCTTCGCGCGCGCCAGCCAGCATCGCTTCGGCGTCCTTTTCGGCGCTGGCGATCTTGGCGGCATACTCTGCGCGAAGGGCCTCGGCTTCGGCGCGCAGGGTCTTGGCTTCATCGAGCGCCGAACGGATCGCTGCGATCTTGGCGTCCAGCCCGCCGGTGATGATGCCGGGCACCTTCTTCCAGATGAACACCGCGATCAGCACGCTCATCGCCAGTGCGACCCACTGGTACGAATCAAGCCCCAGCACGCCGGGTTCGGCATGACCATCGGCCCCGCTGGCGAGCAGCATCAGAATATCAGCCATGCGCCATCACCTCCTTGACCGCAGCTTGCGCAGCAGCGGGGTCAACATCGGCGCCAGCAACGCGGGCGACGATATCGCGCGCCGCGTCGGCAGCAACCGCTTCGATTTCGGCCATGGCGCTGGTGCGCGCGGCGTCAATCGCGGTTTCGGCTTCGGCCAAGCGGCCGTCAAGACGGGTCTGCGCCTCGGCAAGCTTGACGCTGCTGGCAGCCGCGGCCTTGGCCTTGGCTTCACCGATCACGCCCTGCGCCGCGGCACGGTTGGCGTTTTCACGCTTGCGCCATGCTTCTTCTTCGCTCGTCGCTTCATCGCGTGCGGTCTGAGCAGCCGCCAGATCGCCCGCGATCTGCTTGTCACGCAGGTCGACCGTGCCCATGATCTTGGGCACCATTCCAAGGCCCACGAACACGAAGGTGAGGCCGAAGAACACCAGCAGCCAGAAGACCTGGCTCGAAAGTGTTGCAGCGATTTGTTCGATCTGAGGCATGATAGGCCTTTGTTACCGGCAGTTCAGCAGCGCACGCCCGGCGCGGCAGGACATGTCCCGTCCCGCCCCGCCCAGCGCAGCACGGATCTTAGCGGAAGATCAGCAGAACGGCGATGACGAAGGCGAGCAGGCCGAGAAGTTCGGCGGCCGCGAAGCCGATGAACAGGCGGCCCTGCTGGCCATCAGCGGCACCCGGGTTACGCAGCGCGCCTTCGAGGAACGAAGCGAACACGTTGCCCACGCCGAGGGCGGCGAGGCCCGCACCGATCGCCGCGAGACCGGCACCGAGGAGAGCTGCAGCAGTAGCGTCCATGATTATAAACTCCTTGAGAAAAAATCTGTTTGTTATCGGGGGTAGTCGAGAGAGCGTCTCAGCCCTCAGTGAAGGTTTTCCGCGTCGTTGATGTAGAGCGAAGTCAGCAGCGCAAACACATAGGCCTGAATGCCCGCAACGAGGATCTCGAGCGCGCTGATCGCAACCATCAGCACGAAGCTCGGCACGCCGACCAGAACGCCGGTGCCAATCCCGCCGCTACCGCCGGCAATGACGAAGCTCGCCAGCACCTTGAGCAGCACGTGACCCGCCATCATTGCCACGAACAGTCGCAGCGCGAGGCTGAAGGGACGGACCATGAAGGACACGAGTTCAATCAGGCTGATCGGCAGCGCGAGGAACGCGGGCGTGTTCGACGGCCAGAACAGCGAGAAGAAGTGGAAGCCATGCTTGGCAAAGCCGACGATCAGTACGATCGAGAAGCTCATGATCGCCAGCACACCGGTCACTGTGAAGTGGCTGGTGAAGGTGAAGGCGTGCACCCCTGGGATCAGACCGACCGGCACGAGGCCGAGCAGGTTCCCGAACAGGATGAACATGAACAGGGTGAAGATGTAAGGGACATACTTGCGCCCCGCCGCGCCGACATTGGCTTCGAGCAGGTCGTCGATGAAGCCGGTCATGCTTTCGACCGCCATCTGCCAGCGCCCGGGCACCAGCTGGCGCTTCATGCCGCCCGCGACAAACACCCACACCAGGATAGCGGTGATCGCCATCCACAGTGCGGAGTTGGTGAACGCGATGTTGATCCCGTCAGCCAGCTGCCAATCGGAACCCAGAATGGGCTCGATGGTGAACTGCTTCATCGGATCGACCTTGCCTTCTTCGGCTGCCACGATCGAAAGATCCCCAAATGTTTCACATGAAACGCGCCCCTAGGTGGGGCCTAACGCGGTCTGGAAGGGGTCTAACCCTCTCCATCCGGCCGCTGGGCCTCATCTGCGAGACGCGTATTCGCACCTTGAATAATCGTCCTGAAAGCCGACGCCGTTCCAAGGAACAGTCCAGCCAACAGACCCCAGGGCGCGATCCCGAACAATGCGTCAATCGCAAAGCCGATAACCAGGCCGCCGATAATCCCACCCAGAAGGCTGGCCAAAGCGCGGTTGCCGCTGCGGTAATTCGCATCGGTTCCCTTCACCGTTGGCCGGTTGCGTTGTTCTTCACGCTCGCGTGCGGCCTTGAGCCGCGCTTCGAGCGCGTCGATCCGCGCATCCTCGTGAATGGGTTCTCGTGCGGGTTTCTCGTCGCTCATGTCGCGGTCTCTAATGGGAAGGCCACGCCATGTGCAACAAGGTGCCCGCCGAGGGCGCCGCCCCCTTAGAAGGGGGGCTGTTCAGTGTCAACATCAGGTCGGCCGAGTTTTGTGCACCTGCGAAGAGGTTTGTTGTCCTGCCGCCCGGATGGGCAGCGGACAAATCACGGACAACGCACGTCGCGAACCGGCGGTTCGGCGGTGCGGGTCTGCCAGCTGCCATCGGGCGCGCGATATTTCTCGCCCGCCACGGTGCGGGCAATTGCCTCGCATCCGGCAGTCAGCGAATAGGCTTCCAGCGTGGTCTTCTTTTCCTTGGCCTTTTCGGCATAGATCGAGCGGCGCTTGATGTTGATGTCATCAACCAGACGCTGGAGCCCCGGATTCGCATCGCCGACAATGCCGAGATAGCCGTCGGGCTGCTCGCCCACCTTGCCCGCTTCGCGTGCGGCGGCATAGGCCGGGTCGCGCTGTGCCAGCGCAGGCGTGGCAACCAGGCCAATCGCGGCCAGAGCGGCAAGCCCTGCAAGAATGGAATTGCGCATCGGTTTTCCTCCTCGAAGCGGCACATCCATCAAAAGATGTCCGCGTTCTCGTCAATCGTATTGGCCGCGTCTTCCGCGAGGGCATAGAGAACCTCTGCCCTGATATTGATATCAAGCTGGATCACGATCGGCTTGTCTGGTGCCTGAATATTGATGCACCCCGACAACATCGCCACCAACCCCGTCAACGCGGCCATTGCCTTCACACCCGTTCCCCTTGCGCCGCTTCGGCTTTGGGTTGCTCTGACATCGCAGAGGGATCGGGTCAAATTCAGGTGCGGCATGACAGAGGGTCGCTTTCTGGAGGTTGAACGGATCAAAGGCGGGACACGGCGCGTCACAGCTTCGGCGGCGGCGTGGGGGGGGTGGGCGGCGGCGGCGCAGGCTCAGTCTGGCGCATGATCAGCTTGCCGTTTTCCATCCGCAGCAGGCCCATATCGAATGGATCGCCCCATGCGGTCGGATCGGAATAACCGCGCGCAATGATCGCCAGTTGCGAGAAGTTCTGCGAGCGGACATTGATCTTGAACTGGATCGGCAGCTTGGCGAGTCGACGGGTGATGAAATTCTGACTGGTGCCAGCGCCCTGCCGCACCCCGTCAAAATCGAAGCTGGTGATGATCTCGCCCGCCAGATCACCCGCAAGCCCGATGCGCATCTGGCGGTAATCGAGTGAGCGCAGGGCCGAGAAGGCATAATTGCCCATCGCGCCCAGGTCCTCGTAGGTCAGTTCGCCGATATAGGCGACATTGCCGCCACCCGCGCGGCTCAGCAGCAGCCCGCCTTCGATCCGGCCGTTGCCATTGGTATCGAACACGATCGGCACGGTGCCATCAAAGGTGCCCGTGGCGCTCAGATTGGTCAGCTCCATCTCTGACACGAAAGTCGCCGCGTCGACCGCGATGATCTCGAACACATAGCGGCGTTCTTCGGGTTGGCTGAAGTCCATCATCAACGGGCGCATTTGCAGCGTACCGCCCATGAACGGGAAGCGCGCGTCTTCCAGGCTGAGAAGCGTGCCGTTGTTAAGCTCGAACTGCACCTTGCCAGCCAGCACTTCAACGCCAGGATTGATCGCGGCGATGGTAACGGTCTGATCGGGTGCGGTGGTGAGGTTGATAAGGTCGGAGAAGACGACCTTGCCAGCCAGCCCGCGCACCGGGCCGAAGGCGGCAGCGAAGTCGATCCCGTCCGAGCCGAAGGTGCCGCTGCTGGTGATCACCTCACCATTCCAGTCCACCCGCCCCTCGCCCGTAATGGTGCCATCAGCAAGGGCGATGACGCCCTTGGCGAGGTAAGTCAGGTCTTCGGGTTGGAGCGTCTTGTCGAACACCAGCCCCGGCACGGACAGCACCGCCCGCCCGGCGGCAGTGTCGAGATTGTGAGTAAGCGCGACATTGGCGACGCCGCGGCCCGATTCAGGGTGGCGCAGCAGGGCGTCGGCGATGATGCGGTTGTCAGCCAGCGTCAGGCTAGCACCACTGGCGGTCAGCGGCACAAACCGCGCCTCACCTTCCGTCGCACGGTCGGATAGCGTGAAGGTGGCGTTATCGAGCCCCAGTACGCTATCGGCAAAGCTCCAACGCCCGGTGATCGCATCAAGATCGAAAGGCACTGCCGCCAATCGCGCTGTCCCGCCGGTGAACACACCCGCGATATCGCCTGCAAGGCTACCGGTGAGGCTGTCGGCGGCGATCCGCACTTCGCTGTCGCCAGTCCCGATTGTCGCGGCGAGGCCCTCGATCGCGAAGGGCCGCGGATAGCGCAGCACCACGCTGTTCGCGGCGAGGCTGGCGGGGTTCTCTCCCAGCGCGCCCGCAAGGTTCAGCGGCCCGGTGCGCGCGGCGAGGCTGAGCGCGTCGCGATAGGCGAGGATCGTGCCATTACCCTCGGGACACAGCGTGATCTGCTGGCCATCGAGCGCGAGGCCGGACAGCGCCAGCTTGGTGAACCGCAGCGGGGTGCAGCGCGTGCCCATCGCCAGCCCTCGTGCGGATGACCATGTCCCTTCGAGCGGCACGGCAAGGTCATTGACCGCCCCGCCCGGCAAATCGCCGCTGGCCGTCACCAAACCGTCAAAGGCGATGGCCCCGCCCGACGTGGTGCGCACGGTCAGCCGCGGAAGTGCGAGACGGTTGGTGCCCGCAGCATAGTCCGCCATCGCCATCCGCAGCGTCCAGCCACCCGCTTGCTGCTGCATTCGGCCATTGATGCTCGGCAGCCCCTCCCCGCCCGCGAGAAAATTACCGCCAAGGCCCGACACGCCCTGCGCTCCCACCCGCGCGCTCAGGCGGGAAAGCGCCAGCACGCGGGTCCCACTGCGGGTAGCGAGGCTGGCCTCAGGCACGATCAGCGAGGCATCGGCGCCCTTGTGCCGGATGATCCCTTCAGCGCGGAAGCTCGCACCGTCCAGCGCGCGGGTCGCAGCGCCGCGCGCCTTGGCGATGAGCGGGGCGAGCAGGGTGCCTTCAAGCCCGCGCTCAGCGGCAGCGAGGCTGGCGGCGATGTCGTTGGCAGGGGCAAGCCCGGCCCCGCGCACAGTGCCTTCCCACTGGCCGCTGGAGCCATCGGCCGCCCCGCGCCAACTCCCCTCCGAGCCAAGCCGCGTCAAACGGCCTTGCGGGCTTGCAACCCCGGTCAGCGCAAGCTCATGGCCGAGCGCGAGGCGGCCGGGCGACCAGTTGACCTTCGCCGTGCCGCCAAGGCCAGCGCCGGTGATGTCGGCAAATGCCGCACCTTCGCCTGTGACGCGCAAGTCGGCGTCGGCGGCGGAAAAGTCGGAATTGAGGCTCATCAGCGTGCCAATGTCGGCCTTCGCCAAACTTGCGCCGCCGCAAGCGAGCCCACCGATCCGCAACGGGCCATCAAGCCGAGGGGCGCCATTATCCGTGGCGATCTTGCCGTAGAGCGTAGCCGTCTCGGCCCGGCAGCCTTCGACCCCGATCCCCGGCGCAGTGGCGGCGAGACTTCCAGTGAATCCGTCATCGATCCGGCCCGATCCTTGAAGCGTCACACCGATCCGCCCGTAATCGCTGTCGAGCAGCGCGCGCGCATCGCTCAGCGTCACATCGATGGCGGGCAGCGCAGGCGGGGCATCGGAGCCGGTGAACACCAGCGGGTCGAGCGCGCCGAGGCTGAATGTGCCGCCCCGCAGACTCGCAAACAGCCGCGCGCCTTCCACATGTACGTTGCGCACCACCGGCCCGGTCCAGCCCACGCTGGTTTCGATCACCATCCGCCGCACAGTCAGGTCAGGCTGCGCCGGATCGCCGATCACGAGGTTTTCGATCACTTGCGCGTTCGGGCCAATGCTGACGATGTCATAGGTCGCCGGAACGCCGCTTTGCAGAAGATAGCTGTCGATCACATTGCCCGCGATTCGTTCGCGGGTGAGCCAGGCGGTGCTTGCGCCAAGCAAAACCGCCGCGCCCAGCCCGAGCGCGATGCGGCTGCGCCAACGGCGCGGTCGGAGCCGCGGCGTGCTGCTGCCCTCCGGCACGGTAATGTCCTGCGCGTCCGCTTCCGGCATCGTCCCTGACCCTTGCGCGCATCATCGCGCAAAGGCAATGAGGCTGAAGAACCCAACGCTTTCCCGGAGGTCGCATTGCCGGAAGCTGAAGACACTTTCTCGTTTCTGGACGGCGCCGTGCCCGACTTCGATGCCGGCAAGGCAGCGGGCGACGGTGACCGCGCCCGGCTCCGTCACCGCCTGCTGACCGGCGGGGCCGAGGCGCTGGCGGATTACGAGGTGCTCGAATACCTGCTGTTTGCCGCCATCCCGCGCGGCAATACCAAGCCGATCGCCAAGGCGCTGCTAGCGCAATACGGAAGCCTTGCCGGCGTGCTCAACGCCGATCCCAAGGCCTTGCAGCGTGTGAAGGGCGTGGGCGAGAACAGCGCCGCTGCGCTCAAGGCTGTCGCTCTCGCTGCCCGCCGGATGGCGCGCGGCGAGGTCATGGGCAGGCCGGTGCTCGGCAGCTGGCAGGCGCTGATCGACTACCTCACCACCGATATGGCGCATCTGACGGTCGAGCGCGTCAGGGTGCTCTATCTTGATACCAAGAACCGGTTGATCGATGATCACCACGTCGGCGACGGTTCAATTGATGAAGCCGCGATCCACCCGCGCGAAGTGATCCGCCGGGCGATGGACGTGGGCGCGAGCGCCATGATCCTCGTCCATAATCACCCCAGCGGTTCGCCCGAGCCCAGCCGCGCTGACATCCAGATCACCCAGCGTATCGCCGAGGCGGGGCGGCATATGGGCGTGACCGTCCATGATCACGTGATCATCGGGCGCGAGGGGCATACTTCGCTGCGGGCCAAGGGCCTCATCTAGCGCTCTTGCCATCCGCGCCCCGCCCGCCTAGCCCGCGCGGCGAGAATCCCGCCCCAAATGGAGCCGCCGATGGTCCCCCGCTACGCCCGCCCTGCCATGACCGCCCTGTGGGAACCGGAAGCGAAATATCGCATCTGGTTCGAGATCGAGGCGCACGCGACCCAGAAGCTGGCTGACCTCGGCGTCGTACCGCAAAGCGCGGCCAAGGCGCTATGGGACTGGTGGGCCACCAATCCTGCGATTGATGTCGCCGCGATTGACGCCATCGAAGCTGTCACCAAGCATGACGTGATCGCCTTCCTTGACTGGGTGGCGCAGCAAGTTGGCGAGGAAGCGCGCTTCATGCACCAAGGCATGACAAGTTCGGACGTGCTCGACACCACGCTTTCGGTGCAATTGGCCCGCGCGAGCGACCTGCTGCTGGCCGATCTCGACGCGCTGCTCACCGCGATCAAGACGCGGGCCGAGGAACACAAGTACACCCCCACCATCGGCCGCAGCCACGGCATCCATGCCGAGCCTGTCACATTCGGGCTGAAGCTGGCCCAGGCCTATGCCGAGTTCGACCGCTGCCGGGCGCGGCTGGTGGCGGCGCGCGCTGAGATCGCAACCTGCGCTATCAGCGGCGCTGTCGGGACCTTCGCCAATGTCGATCCGGCGGTAGAAGCTTACGTGGCCGACCAGCTCGGTCTCGCGATCGAGCCGGTGTCGACGCAGGTCATTCCGCGCGATCGCCATGCGATGTACTTCGCTACGCTGGGCGTGATCGCCAGCAGCATCGAACGCCTCGCAACCGAAATTCGCCACTTGCAGCGCACCGAAGTTCTGGAAGCCGAGGAGTATTTCTCCCCCGGCCAGAAGGGCTCGAGCGCGATGCCGCACAAGCGCAACCCGATCCTGACCGAAAACCTCACCGGCCTTGCCCGCGTGGTGCGCTCCGCCGTCACCCCGGCATTGGAGAATGTCGCGCTGTGGCATGAACGCGATATCTCGCACTCTTCGGTCGAGCGTTACATCGGCCCGGATGCGACCATCACGCTCGACTTCGCGCTCTCGCGGCTGACGGGGGTGGTCGATAAGCTGCTGATCTACCCGGCGCGGATGGAGAAGAACCTCAATCGCATGGGCGGCCTCATCCACTCGCAGCGCGTGCTGCTCGCGCTGACGCAGGCGGGGCTGACACGGGACGATTCGTACCGCTTGGTGCAGCGCAACGCGATGCGCGTGTGGGAAGCCGACGGGGCCTTGAACCTGCTCGACTTGCTCAAGGCCGACGCCGATGTCACCGCGCGCCTTGCGCCGGAGCAGCTCGAACAGCTGTTCGACCTCGGCTACCACTTCAAGCATGTCGACACGATCTTCGCACGCGTGTTCGGGTGACGGTAGCGATGCTGGACTCATCGGCGGAATTGCTTAGGTTCGCTGGCGTCGCAGGCCATCGGGAGAGGCAAACTTCGTGAAGATCCTTCGCACAATCCTGTGGGTTCTGGTCGGCATTGGCTTCCTGATCTTCGCGATCTACAACTGGCAGCCGGTCGAGCTGAGGCTGTGGCAGAACCTCGTGCTGGAGACCAAGGTGCCGGTGCTGGCGGCGATGGCATTCTTGGCGGGTTTCTTGCCTATGTGGGCGCTGCATCGCAGCGTGGTGTGGGGCCTGAACCGCCGCATTCGCGCACTTGAGACGTCGCTCAAGAACACCGCTATGGCGCGGCAGCGCGAGGCCCAGTCGCCTGCCTTACCGGTCGCCGATAGCGTGGTGGACAGCCCTGTGGACAAGCCCGGCACAAAGTCGGGAGAAGTGGCTGATCCGTTCGGCCCCGCCGACGCTGGCGCAGACGGAGGCGGAAAATGAGCAACCCGGTCTATCTGGCACTCGATGTGCCGAGTCTCGAGCCGGCCAAGGCTCTGGTCGAGAAGGTCCGCTCGCATATAGGCGGGGTTAAGCTGGGCTTGGAGTTCTTCTGCGCCCACGGCGCGCACGGGGTGCACGAAATCGCGCATCTGGGTCTGCCGATCTTCCTCGACCTGAAGTTCCACGATATCCCCAACACCGTCGCCAAAGCAGTGCAGGCGATCCACGTCTATCAGCCTGCCATCGTCACGGTCCATGCCAGCGGCGGGCGGGCGATGATGGAGGATGCCAAGGCCGCCGCGGCCGAGGGCTGCAAGGTGGTTGCGGTGACGATGCTCACTAGTCTCGACACCAATGATCTGACCGCCACTGGCGTCTATGGCAGCGCCGAGACGCAGGTGATGCGGCTTGCGGAGCTGGCCCATGCGGCGGGCCTCGACGGGATCGTGTGTTCGGGGCAGGAGGTGGGTATGGTAAAGAAAGCGTGGAAGGACGGTTACTTCGTTGTCCCAGGCCTTCGCCCATCTGGCGGCGGCACTGGCGATCAAAAACGTGTCGTGACGCCGCGACAGGCGCGCGACAATGGCGCGAGCGTGCTCGTCATCGGCCGCCCCATCAGCCGCGCGGACGATCCGGTCGCGGCAGCGAGGGCGATCGAGGCGACGCTTTAGGCGCTCTTGTGGCTGACACGGCCACCCCCAACCTCCCCGCCCGTGACTTCACGGCGACGGCTGCGTTCTATGCCAAGCTCGGGTTCGAGGAAGATTACCGCTCAGACGGGTGGATGATCCTTTCGCGCGGGGATGTGACGCTGGAGTTCTTCCCATACCCCGATCTTGATCCATTCCAGAGCTCGTTCAGTTGCTGCCTGAGGCTCGACGATCTGCCCGCGATGATGGCGCAGGTGGAAGCCAGCGGCGTGCCTGATACGCGCCAAGGCATCCCGCGCTATCACCCCGCTGCGCCCGACCCGAGCGGGCTCACCATTGCCTATTTGATCGACCCCGATGGCACGTTGCTACGGTTGATCCAGAACGACTGACCTCTATGCCTGACAACACTATCAGTCCCGCCTCGCTCGCGGATGCGCCCGCTTTGAAGGCCCTGCTCGAAGCCGCGTATCGCGGGGATTCGGCGCGGCGCGGGTGGAACCATGAGGCGGATATCCTCGATGACGAGCGGACCGCGCCCGGCGAGGTCGAGGCGCTGTTGGACGATCCTGCTGTCACGATCCTGACCGCGCGGGATGATGACCAGCTGATCGGCTGCGTGGCAGTCACCATCAAGGGCACCGCGCTCGGCTATCTGGGGATGCTGTGCGTTGCGCCCGATCTGCAATCAGCAGGCCTCGGGCGGCGGCTGCTCGATGCGGCAGAGGATCATGCCCGGTCACTGGGAATCGCCGCAATGGAGATGACCGTTATCGACAGCCGCGACGCGCTGATCGCGTGGTATGAACGGCGCGGCTACCTGCGCACCGGCGAGACGCGCCCTTTCCCTGTGCTGCGCGATCCGCCGGTGACATTCGTGGTGCTGGAAAAGCCGCTCGGGGCCGCGTAGAGACGCTGCGATGCCGGGCGCTCTTGTCAAAATCTGCGGGCTTTCGACTCCCGAAACCCTCGCCGCAGCGGTGCAGGCGGGGGCGGATTATGTCGGCCTCGTCCATTTCGAGAAGAGCCCGCGCCATCTGAGCCTCGCCGAGGCCGCGCGCCTGCGCGGCTTGATCCCGCCGCAGGTCAAGACAGTGCTGCTGGTGGTGAACCTCGCCCCCGCGCTGCTTGCGGAAGCGCTGCGTGAAGTGCGCCCCGATGTCGTACAATTCCACGGAGCCGAAACGCCTGAAACTCTCGCTCGCTTCCGCGCCGCAACCGGGATCGCAGCATGGCGCGCGCTGGGCGTGCGGGACGCAGATTCGCTTGCTGACGCCGCCCGTTTCCACGGCGCGGCAGACCGCTTGCTGTTCGATGCCCCCGCTAGCGGGCTGCCGGGTGGCAATGGCACCCGCTTCGATTGGGATTTACTCAAGGCCTACAAGGCGCCGATCCCGTGGGGCCTCGCGGGCGGGCTGACCCCCGCCAATGTTGCCGAGGCGATCTCACTGACCGGCGCACCGCTTGTCGACACCTCCTCGGGCGTCGAAAGCGCGCCGGGGATCAAGGACGTGGACAAAATCGCCGCCTTCTGCAAAGCGGCGCGTCAATCTTAACGTCATCCGTTCGCCCTGAGCTTGTCGAAGGGCCGTCCTTCTCTTATTCGCTGAGCCCGAAGAAAAAGCAGGGCTTCGACAAGCTCAGCCCGAACGGAATTTTATGAACACGCACCTCAACTCCTTTCGCACCCAGCCCGATGATCGCGGCCATTTCGGCCAGTTCGGTGGCCGCTATGTCGCTGAAACGCTGATGCCGCTGGTGCTCGATCTTGAGCGCGAATACCGCAAGGCGCAGGCCGATCCGGCATTTCAGGCCGAGTTCGACGATCTGCTTGAGCATTACGTCGGCCGCCCGAGCCCGCTCTATTTCGCGCCGCGTATTACCGAGGAATTGGGCGGCGCGCAGGTGTGGTTCAAACGCGACGAACTCAATCACACCGGCGCGCACAAGATCAACAATTGCATCGGCCAGATCCTGCTCGCGATGCGGATGGGCAAGACCCGCATCATCGCCGAGACCGGCGCGGGCCAGCATGGCGTGGCGACTGCGACCGTCTGCGCGCGCTTTGGCCTGCCTTGCGTAATCTATATGGGCGCCGAGGACGTTGCGCGGCAATCGCCCAACGTGTTCCGCATGAAACTGCTCGGCGCAGAAGTGATCCCCGTCACCAGCGGCGGCGCGACCTTGAAGGACGCGATGAACGAAGGGCTGCGCGACTGGGTCGCGAATGTCCACGACACCTTCTACATCATCGGCACCGCCGCTGGCCCGCACCCTTATCCCGAGATGGTGCGCAACTTCCAGAGCGTGATCGGCAAGGAAGCGCGCGCGCAGATGTTCAGCCGGACGGGCCGCCTACCCGATCTGCTGGTCGCCTGCATCGGCGGCGGGTCGAATGCGCTGGGCCTGTTCCACCCCTTCCTCGATGATCCGTCGGTCAAGATGCTCGGCGTCGAAGCGGCCGGCCACGGCCTTGACGGCGATCAGCACGCCGCGAGCCTGCTGGGCGGATCACCCGGCGTGCTCCACGGCAACCGGACGTATCTGTTGCAGGACGAGGACGGCCAGATCACCGAAGGCCACTCGATCAGCGCTGGCCTCGATTACCCCGGCATCGGGCCGGAGCACGCGTGGCTCAAGGAGTCGGGCCGCGTCGAATACACCGCCGTCACCGATGACGAGGCGCTGGAAGGCTTCCAGCTGCTCTGCCGCACCGAGGGGATCATTCCTGCCTTGGAGCCTTCGCACGCCATCGCCGCCGTGGCGAAGGTCGCGCCGACCATGCCCAAGGACAGCATCGTGCTGATGAATCTGTGCGGGCGCGGCGATAAGGACATTTTCACGGTGGCCGAAAAGCTGGGGGTTGAATTGTGAGCCGATTCCAGGCCGCTTTCGCCCAGCCCCGCCCCGCCCTCGTCTGCTTCATTACCGCAGGCGATGGCGACACGGCGGCCAATCTCGATGCGCTGGTCGAAGGCGGCGCTGATGTGATTGAACTCGGCATGCCCTTCACCGATCCGATGGCCGATGGCCCCGCGATCCAGAGCGCCAACCTGCGCAGCCTCGGCGCGGGCACGACAACCGCCGACGTGCTGCGCTACGCGACCGATTTCCGCGCCCGGCATCCTCAAGTGCCGCTGGTGCTGATGGGCTATGCCAATCCGATGGTGCGGCGCGGGCCCGAGTGGTTCGCCGGGGCCGCCGCCGCCGCGGGCGTTGACGGCGTGATCTGCGTCGACATTCCGCCCGAGGAGGACGATGCGCTCGGCCCGGCTTTGCGCGCCAAAGGCATCGCTCCGATCCGCCTCGCCACGCCGACGACCGATGCCGCGCGCCTGCCACAGGTGCTCGCCGGGTCCGAAGGCTTCCTCTACTACGTCTCGGTCGCCGGGATCACCGGCAAGCAGCAGGCGGTGCAGGCCAGCATTGAAGAAGCCGTGGCGCGGCTCAAGCAATCGACCGATCTGCCCATCGCGGTCGGCTTCGGGGTGCGCACGCCCGAGCAGGCCGCTGCGATCGCCAAGGTCGCGGATGGCGTAGTGGTTGGCAGCGCGCTGGTGGAAATCTGCGGCGAATATGGCGCTGCGGCTCCGGCCAAGCTAAAGGAGCTGACCGCAGCCCTCGCACAGGCTGTCCATTCCGCCCGTCAGGAGCAAGTGGCATGAACTGGTTTACCCGCGTCCGCAGCACGCTCGGCTTCAGCGCTGACAAGAAGACCACCACGGAGAAGGATCTGTGGATCAAGTGTCCGTCGTGCCAGGAAATGCTGTTCGTGCAGGAGTATGAGGATAACCTCAGCGTCTGCCCGAAATGTGAGCACCATGGCCGGATCGGCGCCGATGCGCGCTTGGCGCTGCTGCTCGATCCCGGGTTTGAAGTGCTCCCGCTGCCCAAGGTGACCGAAGACCCGCTGCAGTTCAAAGATACCAAGAAGTACACCGACCGCCTCAAGGCCGCGCGCGCTGCCAATCCGCATGAGGACGCCTTTGTGGTCGGATCGGGCTTCATCGAAACGCGTCCCGCCGTGGTCGGCGTGCAGGATTTCAGCTTCATGGGCGGCTCGATGGGCATGGCCGTGGGGCAGGCGTTCTGCGAGGGCGCGCAGAAGGCGCTCGACCGGCATTGCGCCTATGTCGTGGTGACGGCGGCGGGCGGTGCGCGGATGCAAGAGGGGATTCTCTCGCTGATGCAGATGCCGCGCGCGACTGTGATGACGCGGCGGCTGAAGGCTGCGGGGCTGCCTTACATCGTCGTGCTGTCCGATCCCACCACCGGCGGCGTCACCGCGAGCTATGCTATGCTCGGGGACATCCACATTGCCGAGCCCGGCGCGTTGATCGGCTTTGCCGGCCAGCGCGTCATTCAGGACACGATCCGCGAACAGCTGCCCGAAGGCTTCCAGCGCGCCGAGTACCTCCATAAGCATGGCATGGTCGACATGGTCGTCCCGCGCCGCGAGTTGAAGGCGACGCTGGGGCAGGTGCTCGATTATCTCACCCCGGTGAAGGCGGCGTAACGGCCCCATGCGCGACTTCGGTCGGTCAGACGACCCGCGCGTTCAGGCGCAGCTTGACCGCCTTGCCCGCCTGAGCCTGCCGCAGGGGCGGCTCGGGCTGGAGACCATCGCTGCGCTGATGGCGCGGCTCGGCAACCCCCACCGCAAGCTGCCGCCGGTGTTCCATGTCGCGGGGACCAACGGCAAGGGATCGACCTGCGCCTTCCTGCGCGCGATGCTGGAGGCTGAGGGCTACCGCGTCCACGTCACCACCTCGCCGCATCTGGTGCGCTACAACGAGCGCATCCGAATTGCCGGACAGTTGATCTCCGACCCGGCGCTGGCCGAGGTGCTGGCGGAGGTGCTCGACGCCAGTGAACAAGGGGGCGAGGACCTCGCCCCCAGCTTCTTCGAAGTCACCATCGCCGCCGCCTTCCTCGCCTTCAGCCGCACGCCTGCGGACGTCTGCGTGGTCGAGGTCGGCATGGGCGGGCGTTTCGATGCGACCAATGTGCTGGAGCCCGAGGCGCTGGCAGCCTGCGGGATCGCTGCGCTTGGCCTCGATCACGAACGCTTCCTTCTCGCGCCCGAGGACGGCGTGCCCAAGGAGCCAATGGCGCGGATCGCGTTCGAGAAGGCGGGGATTGCCAAGCGCGGCGTGCCGCTGGTGACGCTGTCCTATCGCCCCGAGGCCAACCGCGAGGTGATCGCTGCCGCAACGCGAACCGGTGCGCCGCTTGCGATGTGCGGCGATGCCTGGGATGTGCGTCCCGGCATCATGACGACCTACCGCGATGAGGTGGGCACCTTCACCTTTCCCCGCCCCGCTCTCGCAGGCGTGCATCAGGTCGAGAATGCAGGGCTGGCACTCGCCATGATCCAGCACCAGGACCGGGTGACGGTTGATCCGCTGGCGATGGCCAAAGGGCTGCTGAACGCCCGTTGGCCTGCGCGGATGCAGCGCCTCAAACCCGGCCCGCTCAGCGGCACGCGCCAAGTGTGGCTCGACGGCGGGCATAACCCGCAGGCGGGCGCGATGCTGGGTGAGCACTTCGCCGGGCAGCGCCTGCACCTTGTGATCGGCATGATCGAGGGCAAGGACCCCGCATCGCTGATCGGCCCGCTCGGCCCCACCCTCGCCAGCATCACCGCTGTACCGGTGCCGGGGCATGACTGGCATCCGGTGGACGCGTTTGGCTCCAAAGCCCGCCCTGCCCCCGATGTGCCGAGCGCAATGGCACAGATCCCCGACGACGGGCTGCCCATCCTCATCGCCGGTTCGCTCTACCTCGCGGGCGAGGTGCTCAGGCTCAACCACGAGCTGCCGGACTAGCCCGCTCGCCCCGTGTTCCCGCCCGTGTTGGAGACACATGAGACACTGTCCAGAAGTGAAAATCCCCCCGCCCCGCACACGCGCTTTCACGCAGGGGACGGGAGCGGGAAACAGGGTCGCCATTCCCTAACGATGTCACCGGCAATGCGAGTAGGAAAGCGCGCGCGCGAAGGCTGCCGCAGCCCCGAAGGTCAGACCAGCTCCGGCTCGGGCGGCGGAGCGTTCTCAGGTCGGCCGGAGCGCGCCTGCCGCACCCATTCGATCACGCACAGCACCACCGCGAATGCGCCAATCCCGGTCGTCAGCAAGAACACATCGTAATAGCCCCGCTCCTCGATCATCTGGCCGAGCGCCGGGCGGCCCAGCGTCCCCACCAGCATCGTTAGCGACGACAGCAGCGCATATTGCACCGCGCTATACCCCTTGGCGACCACACTCGAGAGGTAGGCGACGAACGCCGCGCCTGCGATGCCGACCGCGATGTTCTCCGCGCCGATGGTCAGCATCAGCCGCGCCATGCGGTCGTCCGCGCCGAATTGTCCGGCGAGCCAGGTGAAGCCGGTGATATCGCTCGCCGCCTGCATCCGCGCGCCGCCAATGGCGAGATCGGCATAGAGCAGATTGGTCAGCGCCGCGATCACCGCACCCAGTGTCAGAGTAGTCATGCGGCCGATCACGGTCAGCAGCGTGCCGCCCAGCGCGAGGCCTACGATCAGCGCGCCAACCCCGAAGAACTTCGAGGCAATCGCCACCTCGTCTTTGGTATATTGCAGCTCGCCAAGGTAGAACGGGTAAGCAAAGCTGCCCCAGATCGCATCGGTGATGCGGTAGGATAGCACCAGCGCGATCACGAGCACGGCAGCCCATTTCAAACGCCCGATAATCTCCGCCAAGGGCAGGATCAGCGCGCGGTAACCGTGGTCGAGTGCGGTGTCGTAAGCCGTGCGCGCGGGCGCGTCGGCGGTCAACACATGGCGGCCCTGCTTGCGCATGGACTCCAGCCAGCCCGCGATCAGACCGGGGATCACCACCGTCGCGATCACAATCAGCGGGCCCATCTGCGTCACGAACTCGGTCGAGTCCGGGCGTGTTTCAGGCGTCGCGGTCAGCGAGCGGACCATGAATACCAGCACCGTCACCAGCGCCCAACCCCACAGCAAGGCCACGGCGCCCAGCGCCATCGCGCGGGTGCGCGGTTCGATCTGCCCTGCCTGCCGCAGCGTGCCGAGATTGCTGCGCTCGTCGGCCAGCGCCGCCACCGTCCTCTCCGCATCGGGGGCGAACAACCCGAGGAAGCCAACAAACAGCAAGATGCCGCCCATGCTGGCGAAGACTGTCGGCCAGCCCAGCCGTTCGGCCATGAACAGCGCCAGTGCGCCGCCCACCAGCGCGGCGACGCGGTAGCCCATCTGGAACACGGTCGAGAGGATGTCGATTGTCGCCACCTCGTCCGCCACATCCACCCGCCAGGCGTCGATCACCACGTCCTGCGTCGCGCTGGCGAAGGCGCCGATCCCGGCGAGCAGCGAGAATACGCCGAGCGAGGACAGCGGATCGAGCAGCGACAGCACCACCAAGATCCCGCCCAGCAGCAATTGCGCGGTCACGATCCATTGCTTGCGCTTGCCCAGACGGCGCAGCCCCGGCAGGTCCACCCGGTCAAGCGCGGGCGACCACAGGAACTTGAAAGCGTAGGCGAGCCCAACCAGCGAGAATACGCCCATCGTCTCGACATCGACCTTGGCATCGGTCAGCCACGCATAAAGCGTGCCGAGCAGCAGGGCGTAAGGCAGTCCGCTCGCAAAGCCGAACAGCAGGACATAGCCAGTCTTGGGATGGCGCAGCGCCGCCATCAGCGCGAGCCAGCGCGACAGGCGTGTGCGGTGTTCTAAGGCGGCTTCGGCCATTGACGATCCCATGCTGTCGGGGTGGATTTGCTCCGGCCCGGTTTCGTGCCACACTAGGCGCAGGGAAGAGGATGAGAAAAGAGCGATGAACGCCGCAACAACAGATTTGCCCCGTTTGAGTCCGACGCCAGGCCAATTGGCGCTCGCCGAAGCGATCCGCGAGGGTCGCGCCAAGGTCGCTGGCGGAATCCAGACGGTGCCTGCGAGCAATTACACCTGCGCTGATCACTTCGCGGCTGAGAAAGCGGCGCTGTTTGACAAGCTGCCGCAGGTGCTCGCGCCGTCCGCGCTACTGCCAGAGCCGGGCATGGCGGTGCCGCACGATGCGACCGGGCGCCCACTGCTGATCACCCGCGACAATGACGGCAAGGCCCACGTCTTCCTCAACGTCTGCCGCCATCGCGGTACGCGGTTGGTAGAAGGGAGCGAAGTGCAGTGTGCCAAGCGGCTTGTCTGCCCCTACCACGCCTGGACCTACCGGCTCGATGGTGGTTTGCTCGCCCTGCCCCGGCCCGAAACTTTCCCGGGGCTCGACAAGGCGGATTACGGTCTGGTCGAACTCCCCAGCCTTGAGGCTGGCGGGTTGATCTGGTTTGCGCCGGTCGCGGATGCTGATTTCAGCGATGCGCAGGCCCTGGGCAATGATCTCGACGCTTTCGGCCTTGGCAGCGCCTACTTGTTCCGGCGCAGGACTCATACGGTGAAGGGCAACTGGAAGCTCATCATGGATGCCTTCCTTGAAAGCTACCACGTCACCCGGCTCCACGCCGCCACCATCGGCCCGTTCTTCAAGGACGGGATCACCGCGGGCGACCAGATCGGCCCGCACCAGCGCTCCGCCGTCGGGCGGCTGGAGGAGATGGAAAGCGTCGACCTCACCGACATGACGGCGCTGCGGCGGGTGGTGACGTTTGCCTACCAGCTGCTCCCCGCCACGATTATCGTCCCCAGCCCCGATTATGTGAACGTTATGGTGCTGATGCCGCAGGCCGCTGACTGCACGCTGGTCGAAGACTTCATGCTGATCCCCGAGGCTCCACAGACCGAAAAGGCGTTGGCGCATTGGGAGAAGAGCTGGAATCTGCTCGACGGCGGGGTGTTTGCGTCGGAGGATTTCCGCGCCGCCGAACTCGGCCAGCAGGGGCTTTCCTCCGGCGCGGTCGAGCATATCACGCTCGGTACGCTGGAAGGCGGGATCGCACGGTTCAACCAGATCGTGGGAGAGGCCTTGCGGGCGGCGTCCTGACGGGCATTTGGCCGGTCGCATTTCTGCACGAAATGCTTTAGGCGCGCCCGATGCCTACCCAGCCCCCCCGCTCCGAAAATCGCCCTGAAGGCGACCGTATTGCCAAGCTGCTCGCCCGCGCGGGTGTTGCCAGCCGCCGCGAGATCGAGCGGATGATCGCCGAAGGGCGCGTGGCGCTGGATGGCAAGGTGCTCGATACCCCCGCCACAATCCTCGCCAGCCTCAAAGGGGTGACGGTCGATGGCAATCCGGTCGCCGCCGCGGAAGCCACGCGGTTGTTCGCCTTCAACAAGCCAACCGGCCTCATCACGGCAGAGCGCGACATGGCCGGGCGGCCGACGATCTACACGGCGCTGCGCAATGCCCTTCCCGCAGGCACGCCGCGCCTGATCCCGGTCGGGCGGCTCGATTTGAACACCGAAGGTCTGCTGCTGCTCACCAATGACGGCGGGTTGAAGCGCACGATGGAACTGCCCGCCACCCAAGTGCCGCGCACCTATCGCGCCCGCGCTTTCGGCGTGGTGACACAGAGCCAGCTGGAAGACTTGATGGACGGGGTGGAGATCGACGGCGTGCGCTACGGCTCGATCGACGCGAACCTCGAACGGTCATCAGGCCGCAACCTGTGGATCGAAATGACCATCACCGAAGGCAAAAACCGCGAAGTGCGCCGGGTGCTGGAATATCTGGGATTGCAGGTCAACCGCTTGATCCGCACGGGTTATGGCCCCTTCAACCTCGGCGATCTGCCGCGCGGGCAGGCGGTCGAGCTGACCGGCAAGCCGGTGGCACATTTCTTGTCGGAAATGACCGGCACCCCGATCCCACGCGGCGGGGTGAAGAAGGCAGACAAGGTGGTGATCGCCGCCCCGGAAAAGGCACCGCGCCCACCGCGTCCTCCCGCGCGCAAAGGCCCCTCCGCACGCCCTGCACCGCGCAAAGATGCCGCTGCCCCAGCGTTTCCGCGCAAGGATGCTGAGCCTGCAAAAAGCACCCCGCGCAGAGGTCCGGCTGCTTCTCCTGCGCCGCGCAAGGGCGCCGAAACCCTGACCAACGCGCCGCGCAAAGGCGCACGCGACGGACCCCGCCCGCCGCGCTCGGGCGCCGGCGCGCGCAAGCGTCCGGCTCCGACACGCGGCCTCACCCCGCCGCGAGGTCCGCGCAAATGAGGATTATCGCAGGCGAATGGCGCGGTCGTAAGCTCGCCGCACCCAAGGGCGACGGCACGCGGCCCACGGCAGACCGCGCGCGCGAAACGCTGTTCGCGATGCTGACGAGTCGCTTGGGCGATTTTGAGGGATTGCAGATCGCTGACCTGTTCGCAGGGTCCGGCGCGCTCGGGCTTGAAGCCCTGTCTCGGGGCGCGGCGCATTGCCTCTTTGTCGAACAGGACCGGGCGGCGGTGGATGTGATCCGCGCCAATGTCACGGCGCTGGGCGCGCAGGCCCGTTCTCGGGTTGAAGTGGGTTCGGTGATGCAACTGCGTGCGGCTTCGGCGCCGCTCGACCTGATCCTCGCCGATCCGCCCTATCAATCAGGCGCGGGCGAGGTGGCGCTGGATCGCTTGCTGCGGCTTGGCTGGATCGGTCCGCAGACCTGGATCGCGGTTGAAACCAGCTTCAAGGAAGATGTGGTGATCAAAGGCCTCGCGCTCGAAGCGGAACGCCGGGTCGGCAAGGGCAAGCTCAACCTGTTAAGACTGGCCGCATCCGATGCCGACCCGGGTCCTCCTGAAGCGGTGGCTTAGCTGCTCAGAGCGTCAAGCTTGGTCTTGATCTGAGCCCAAGCCGTTTCGCGCTGGGCATCATTCAGCTTGGCCAGCGTTTCCTTGTCGCCGTCGGTCAGACGCCAGAACATTTCCTGACGCTCATCGGTCAGCGACCAGAAGTAGTTCTGTGCCGCAGGTGACCAGGCCTGATACGCGGTCTGCTTGTCGGCCGGCCACGAATCCATTTGGGCGACCTGCTCGGCCGTGGGTTCCGGAGCCGGGATCGGCGCAGGCGCTTGAGTTGCGGGCGGCGGGGTCGCTCCCGGCATCGACGGCGGCGTGTTTCCCGGCATCGGCGGTGTTGTCGCGTCGGGCGACGGCGAGGCGGTGGTGCCCGGCATCGGCTCAGGCGCAGTCTGCCCTTGTGCACCGGCCATTGCCGGGGTCATCACCAGAGCCATAGCTGCGCCAGCGAGGCCGAACCTATTCAGAGACTTATGCATGGGTATCTCCATTTCCAATTTACCCAAGCACGACGAACGCAAAAATTCTGTCTGGCCGCTCAGTCCCCTGCTGACCCGACACCCTGAGTATGGGGCGGTCAGCCTGAGAGGCAACCCAAGCCCCGGCCAGACAACCTGCCGAGGCCACAGCCCATCGGAAATTGTGGTTGAAAGGCGGCAAGCCGATGCTCCGCCTGCCGCGCACTGTGGGCAAAGCGGCACCTCGCAGCTTGCCCCTGCGGAAATTGTTCCCTACCTGTTCGCACCAGACCATGAGCACCAACCTGCCCTCCCCAGCGCCAGCGCGCGATTCCGGCCCCGCGCCCGTGCCCGCTTACGCCGCGCGGCTGAACCCGCCGCAGCGCGCGGCCGTGCTCGCAACCGAAGGCCCGGTGCTCATGCTAGCGGGCGCCGGGACGGGCAAGACCGCCGCTCTCACGGCGCGGCTGGCGCATCTGGTGGCGACCGGGCGCGCGTACCCCTCGCAAATCCTCTGCGTCACTTTCACCAACAAGGCCGCACGCGAGATGCGTGAGCGGGTGACGCACCACCTCGGCCCGCAGGCAGAAGGGCTGCCGTGGCTCGGCACCTTCCATTCGATTTGCGCCAAGATGCTGCGCCGCCATGCCGAACTGGTCGGCCTCCAGCACAATTACACCATCATCGACACCGACGATCAGCTGCGCCTGCTGAAGGCTTTGATTGCCGAGGCCGATCTTGATGAAAAGCGCTGGCCCGCGCGGCAATTGGCCGGACTGATCGACCGCTGGAAGAACCGCGGGCTGAACCCCGCCGATCTCGATGCAGTGGAGAACGAGGCCTACGCCAATGGCAAGGGCACCGCGCTCTATACGCGGTATCAGGAGCGGCTGAAGGCGCTCAATGCCTGCGATTTCGGCGATCTGATGCTGCACATGCTGAACATCCTGCGCAGCCATCACGACATCCTCGCCGATTACCAGCGCCGCTTCCGCTACATCATGGTGGACGAATATCAGGACACCAATGCCGTCCAGTATCTATGGCTGCGGCTGCTGGCGCAGGAGCACAAGAATATCTGCGTGGTCGGCGATGACGACCAGTCGATCTATTCGTGGCGCGGGGCAGAAGTCGCCAATATCCTCAGGTTCGAGAAGGATTTCCCGGGCGCCGAAGTGATCCGGCTCGAACAGAATTACCGCTCCACCCCGCACATTCTGGGCGCGGCGGCGGGGCTGATCCGGGCCAATTCGCAGCGCCACGACAAGACGCTGTGGACTGAGGTCAACGGCGGCGACAAGGTCAAGGTCATCGGCGTGTGGGACGCGCCCGAAGAAGCGCGCCGGGTGGGCGAAGCGATCGAGCGGTTGGAGCGCGAAGGCGCGGCGCTCAATCAGGTCGCCATTCTCGTTCGCGCGCAGTACCAGACCCGCGAATTTGAAGACCGCTTCATCCAGATCGGGATCAATTACCGCATCATCGGCGGCTTCCGCTTTTACGAGCGTGCCGAGATCCGCGATGCGCTCGCCTACCTGCGCCTGATCGCGCAGCCGCAGGACGATCTCGCCTTCGAGCGTATCCACAACCAGCCCAAGCGCGGGCTCGGCGCGAAGGCCTTGGAACAGATGCACAGCCACGCGCGCCGCACTGGCCTGCCGCTGGCCGCCGCCGCGCTGCAACTGGCGGACAGCGACGAGTTGCCCAAGCGTAGCGCCATGACCATCGGCGGGCTGATGCGCCAGTTCCTCCATTGGCGTGAGGCATCGGACACGCTATCGCCTGCCGATCTGCTCAGGCTGGTGCTGGAGGAATCGGGCTACAACGCGATGCTCTCCGCCGACCGCTCGCCCGAAAGTGCGGGCCGCGCCGAAAACCTTTCCGAACTCGCGCGCGCGATGGAGGAATACGAGACGCTGGGCGATTTCCTCGAGCATGTCAGCCTGGTGATGGACAATGACCGGTCGGACGCCGACGAGACGGTGACGATAATGACGATCCACGCCGCCAAAGGGCTGGAATTCGACAATGTCTTCTGCGTCGGCTGGGAAGAAGGCGTCTTCCCCTCGCAGCGCGCCATCGACGAAGGCGGGCTGGCATCCTTGGAAGAGGAACGCCGCCTCGCTTACGTGGCCATCACCCGTGCACGGCGGCACTGCACCATCCTCCACGCGGCGAACCGCCGGATCTACGGCCAGTGGACCAGCTCCATCCCCTCGCGCTTCATCGAGGATCTGCCGGAAGAGCATATCGAGCAGGAAACTACGCTGACGGGCGGCGCATCTCTGTGGCGGGCGAACTGGAGCGAGCAGGACGATCCCTTCGCCCATGTCGCACGCGACAGGCCAGATCGCGCGCAGCAACGCGGCCCCGGGTGGCAGCGCGCCCTTACCTCAGGCTACGACACCAAGCCCGCCCGCGTGCGCGAAAACACCCGCTCAGCCGCCAGCTTCGCCGCGCCCGCCCGCAGCGACATCGCTATTGGCGCGATGGTGACGCACACGAAATTCGGGACTGGCTGCGTGATCGATCAGGAGGGCAACAAGCTCACCATCATGTTCGAGGACGCAGGCGAGAAGCGCGTGCTGGATAGTTTTGTGACGGTGGTGGGTTAGCAGCCACACTCAACGCGGCAGCATAGAATAAGTCAGCCGAAGCCCACATCCAGAAAACCCGGACGCGGGCCGTTCCATTCGCCTGCGGGCACGGGCTCGTCGTCCTCGTGGTAGCGTCGGCGCGGCTTTTGATCGTCACTGGCGGTGACGCGGTCGGTGCGGGGGCCGGGCTTTTCGCGGCGCGGACGTTCCTCGCGCGGGGGACGGGCTTCGCGGGGTGCGCGTTCCTCGCGCGGGGCACGCTCCTCGCGGTCTTCGCGGGCGCGGCGAGGCTTGCGTTCGGGACGTTCCTCGCGCGCGTCTTCGGTGCGGACTTCAGGTTCAGCCTTGGCCTTGGCCGCTTCGGCCTTGGCGATCACCTCGGAAAGGTCAACGCGCACGTCCTCCTTGCCGAACACCTTGATCGCGCTGCCGGTCAGCTTTTCGACATTCGCAATCGCTTCGGCATCTTCTTCCGATACGAAGGTGAAGGCCCGCCCCTTGGCGCCTGCGCGGCCGGTGCGGCCGATGCGGTGGACGTAATCATCGGGGTGCCACGGCGTGTCGTAGTTGAAGACGTGGCTGACGCCCTTGATGTCGAGTCCGCGGGCCGCGACGTCCGACGCCACCAGAATATTCACTTCGCCTGCCTTGAACCGGTCAAGTTCCTTGATCCGGCTCGACTGGTCCATGTCGCCGTGAATCTCCGACGAACGGAAGCCCAGACGATTGAGGCTCTGGTTCAATTCGCGCACCGTGGTCTTGCGGTTGGCGAAGATGATCGCGGTTTCGATCAGGTCATTTTCGAGGAACCACCGCAGCGTGTCCTTTTTGGTGCGGGACTTCACGGGCACCTTGAAGGCGGTGATGTCAGCATTGGTGGACGCCGCGCGCGTGGTTTCGATCCGCTTGGGATTATTGAGGAACTTCTTCGCCAGCTTCTCAATCGGCGCAGGCATGGTGGCCGAGAACAGCATCGTCTGGCGCGTTTCGGGCAGCTTGGAGCAGATGAATTCGATATCAGGGATGAAGCCCATGTCGAGCATCCGGTCGGCTTCGTCGATCACCAGCAGCTCGCAGCCGTTGAGCATGATCTTGCCGCGCTCGAACAGGTCCATCAACCGGCCCGGCGTGGCGATCAGCACGTCGACCCCGTCGGACAGCGCCTTCAATTGGTCGCCCATCTGCACGCCGCCGATCAGCAGCGCCATCTTGAGATCGTGGTTCTTGCCGTACTTCTCGAAATTCTCAGCCACCTGAGCGGCGAGTTCGCGGGTCGGCTCGAGGATCAGCGAACGCGGCATCAACGCGCGGCGGCGGCCTGCGGCCATCACGTCGATCATGGGGAGCACGAAGCTCGCTGTCTTGCCGGTCCCGGTCTGGGCGATGCCGATCAGGTCGCGCATCATCAGGATAGTCGGGATCGCCTGCGCCTGAATCGCGGTCGGCGTGGTGTAGCCCGCGTCTTCGACGGCTTTGAGCAATTCAGGCGAAAGGCCGAGATCGGCGAAGGTCATGCGGTGTGTGGTGTCCGAAAATAGCGGGCAGGGTTACTGCCGGGATTGCGGCCCTGCGCGCGGTTAGCGTAGCATCGGGCTGCCGCGCCTTTGTTGCAAATGGCCGTAAAAGTCAAGGAATCGCGCGGGTGGAGCGCGATTGGTCAGTCACGTACCTCGACCAGTTCACGCATGGTATCGACCTCACAGCGTGCGCCGGTTCGCGATTGCAGCTTGTCGCGCTCGACACACAGGCGACCGTCCTTGTTCTTCTCGACATAGAAGCCGGAGTAGAAGTCACGGGCGCGGCACGACTTTTCGAGATTAACCGAGATCATCCGCCGGTCGCGCAGGAACAATACAAGCCGGTTGCCACTGCCCGTCTGAACGCCAGCGATCCCGTCAAGCGATACGCATTTTTCCTTGCCGCCTTCCTCGAACTGCGGAGCAACCGCGCGCTGGGGCAAGTCAGCCAGCAAACTCCGCCGCGAGGTTGCCGATTGCGGGGCAATACGGACAACGACACGCTGTTCGATGCGCACCTGTCGCACAATGGACGACTGGCGCATGGCCGAAAGCGGATTAACCGCAACGGGTTCGGTCGGCTCCTGCCCTGCTGCTGCCACATCACATTGCGGCGCCGATACTGCCGGTTCCGAGCCATCGCTCGCCACGTCAGCCGCCTTTGCAACCAGAGGCAGCAACAGCGTCAGCGGCGCTGCGAGGGCAAACAGGCTATGCATGGCCGGGGAGAATTCTCCTGGAAACGAGCAATTTCGGCAAACGCGCGGCGAATAAATTGCTCGCCGGGGATGCGGTAGCCGTAGCATCCCCAATTGAACCATGCCTTAACTGTCCGTCGGATGAGGACGAAAGCGGTGGCAAAATCATCGCAGACTGTGGCATGGAGGCAACAATGAATCACCCTTCCCCGCCCCCTCGCGCTCACGCCGATGCCTTCCTCGCCGAGGCCGCAGCCTTGCTGGGCGTGCGCGGTCTGACCACCGATCCCGAGCGTTTGGACGCCTGGTTGACCGACTGGCGGGGGCGCTACACCGGCCGCGCGCTCGCCCTCGCCTCGCCAGCCTCGACCGGCGAGGTGGCCGCGCTGGTAAAGCTCTGCGCCGTGCATGGCGTGCCAATCGTGCCGCAGGGCGGCAACAGTGGCATGGCAGGCGGCGCAACTCCGGATGCGACTGGCACGGCGATCTTGCTCTCGTTGCGGCGGATGGACCGGATCCGTCAGGTCGATCCAGCCACCGGCCAAGCCGTGTGCGAGGCTGGCGTGATCCTCCAATCCTTGCACGATGCCGCCGATGCTGCGGGGCTGCGTTTCCCGCTCACACTTGGCGGCAAGGGGTCAGCTACCATCGGCGGGCTGATCGCGACCAATGCGGGGGGCACGCAGGTGCTGCGCCACGGCACTATGCGCGCGCAGGTGCTGGGGCTGGAGGCGGTGCTGGCGTCGGGAGAGGTGCTCGACTTGATGACCCCGCTCAAGAAGGACAATCGCGGGTTTGATCTCAAGCAGTTGCTGATCGGTTCGGAAGGCACGCTCGGGATTGTCACAGCGGCCTGCCTCCGGTTGCTACCGGCGCCGATTGGGCGAGCGACGGCGTGGGTGGGCCTTGGAGGGATTGTCGATGCGCGGACGCTGCTGCGGCAGATGGAGCGGACGCTGGGCGAGGCGCTGGAAGGGTTCGAGGTCGTCCCGGCGCATTGCCTCGCGTCCGTCCTCGCGCATCAGCCGGCGGCTCGTGCACCGTTGACAGAGCTGCATGAATGGAACGCGCTGATCGAGTGCGTCTCCCCCACCCAGGACAGCGCCGCCTTGCGCGAACGGCTCGAAGCGGGGCTTGGCGCAGCGCTGGAACAGGGCCTCATCGCCGATGCGGTAATCGCCGCCAATGACACCCAGGCCGAAGCGTTCTGGGCTTTGCGGGATGGCATTTCAGCCGCCGAGCGCGCGCTGGGCCCGGCGATGCAGCACGATATCTCGGTCCCAGTCGAGCAAATGCCCGAGTTCATCCTTGCCGCAGCACCCGCGATCGAGGCCACTTTTCCCGGTACCCGCGCGGTTGCTTTTGGCCACTTGGGCGATGGCAACGTCCATTTCCACGTGCTCGCCCCCAAAGACGCAGTGCGCGGGGTGTGGGAGGAGGCAGACGGCAAGGACGTCAGCGCGCGGGTCTACGACCTTGTGACCCAATGGGGCGGCTCGATCAGCGCCGAACATGGGATCGGGCAGATGAAGGTCTCGGAGCTCGCCCGCCTGCATGATCCGGTCGCGCTGGCATTGATGGCACAGGTCAAAGCGGCGCTTGATCCGGACAATCTGCTCAATCCGGGAAAACTCCTCCTCAGCCCGCCAGCGCGCGAAGCCGCACGGCTTGCGCGCACGGCGGCAAAGGCTTAAGGGCCGCGCTTTCGACAGCGGGAGCAATCTTTTTCCGCTGAGGGGATCAACCACCACCGTTTTCGGAGACGATGTCATGGCCAGCGCGCCGCAACCGCAACTTCCGTTGTTCTACAAGGACCTTCTGCCGCTCAACAGCCGCGACCATGCGGACTGGAAAGCCGGCACGCTCGAAAGCGCAGCTTATCTCGCATCAACCCATGCGATCCCGTTGACCTCGGACGAATTCGTCGACGCCCAGCGCGATTTCCCGATCGTCTTCACCTCTGGTGACAGCCCGCTGCCGATCGCGCTGTTCGGCCTCAACGAAGGCGTAAACACCTTCGTGGGTGACGACATGAAGATCAACCAGTTGGTCTACCTTCCCGCCTATGCGCGCCGTTACCCCTTCATCCTCGCCAAGCTCCAGCCGACCAGCGAAGACATGTCGCTGTGTTTCGATCCGTCTTCTGGCCTGATCGGCAAGATGGACGAAGGCCTTGCGATGTTCGACGAGGCGGGCCAGCCGACCGAATACACGCAGGGCGTGCTGGAATTCTGCCGCCGCTTCGAGGAAGCCGGTCAGCGCACCAAAGTATTCATGGACGAACTCGCCAAGCTCGACATCCTGATGGACGGCGAAATTGCGATCACCCGCAATGACATGCCCGACACGCCGTTCATCTATCGCGGCTTCCGCATGGTCGACGAAGCCAAGCTGCGCGAACTGCCGGCGGCGAAGCTGGACGAACTCGCCAAGAACGGCATGCTGATGCTGATCTATGCGCACCTGTTCTCGCTCAACCTGATGCGCTCGCTGTTCGAGCGTCAGCTCGCGCAGGGCAAGGTGCCTGCGCCTGGTCAGGGCGCTGCGGCCCCGGCGCTCAATTAATTCAGCAGTCCGGGGCAGCAACGCTCCAGCGCTGGTTTGCGAAACATGACGGGCAGGCAGGCCATGGGCCGCCTGCCCGTTTTGCGTTCGGATTGGTCAACGCGCTATTCGGCGGCCTGACGCAGGCCCTCGTTACCGCCGAGCAAGGCGGTCTCAGCACCCAGCTCGCGGGTCAGGGCGGCGAGCTGGGCGGCAACAGCGGGTAGGCCCGGCCCCGGCTCGGCCATCTGCCGATCAAGATAGGTGGCGCGGCAAACCTCGATCTGCATCGCATGGATGCCGGCTTGCGGCTTGCCATGGCGATCAAGGACATAGCCGCCCGAATAAGGTCGGTTTTGCGCTGCTGAGACACCGCGCGTTTCCAGATGAGTAAGCGCCCGGCCCATTAGCGCCGTGTGACACGATGCCCCGAACCGGTCTCCCAGCACGAACACCGGCGCGCGCGCTTCGCCATCGGCCGGACGGAGCGGGGGCATGGAATGCAGGTCGATCAGCAGCGCGGCGCCCCACTCGGCGCGAATCTGCGCGAGCGCTGCATCAAGCGCGGCGTGATAAGCGCGGTGAATCCCTTCGATCCGCGCATCAAGTTCAGTCGGAGCAAGCCGTCCCCGCCAGATCTCGCCCGAACCCGGCAGGCGGCGCGGCACCAGTCCCAACCCACTGCGTGCGCGGGCATTGCTACGCTGGCCCGGCTCTGCCGTCATGGCGCCTTCGGGCCGCCCGCCCTCGATCATGTCCCAGTCGATATCATCCTCGGCGCGGTTGAGATCCATCAGCGCGCGCGGTGCGTGCGCGACCAGCAGCGCCGCGCCTGTCTCACGCGCGATGGCGACACCGAGCCGGTCGGCATGGCGATCCTCCAGCCGCAGCTGCGCCAACGCGGAATCGCGCATCCGGGCGGTGATCGCGGCAGGATAGGCGCGCCCCGCGTGCGGGACCGCCACCAGCACCGGCAGGCTCATGCGTGGCGGCGTTGTGAGCGTGAAAGCCGGCGCATCATTCAGCCCCGGCACAAACCCGCCGCTCAGCGAAGCGCGAACCGGGGACAATGCAGAACGGGAGGAGCGGGAGGGCGGTGACATTCCGTTGCCCTTGCTGACGGGTTTGCACAGGCCTGTCAAAGCCTGATCGGCCCATTCGTATCTGACCCTCGTGTGCCAAATCGCGCCACATCGGATGCAATCCGTCGCACGCACAAAGATTTCTTAAGCCGGTCCTGCTATTGCGCATGACATGACAGCGACACGCACCCCCCGCATCCTGCTCGCCGAGGACGAAGAGGCGATGCGCGCCTATCTCGAACGGGCGCTCACCAATGCCGGCTACTTCGTCAGCGCGGTTGACCGCGGCACTGACGCTGTGCCGTTGCTGGAAACCGGCGATTATGACCTGCTACTCTCGGACATCGTGATGCCTGAAATGGACGGGATCGAACTCGCCCAGCGTTGTGCCGAGATTTCCCCGCGCACCAAGGTGATGTTCATCACCGGGTTTGCCGCCGTGAGCTTGCGCGCGAGCCGCGAACAGCCGACAGCCAAGGTGCTGTCAAAGCCGTTCCACCTGCGCGATCTGGTGCTGGAAGTGGAGCGCGTGTTCGAGGAAGCCGACGCGGTCCGCGGGTAACAGTTCCGAATCGCTTGCACCTTTCCAGGGCTTGCGTTAAGGGCCGCCTCCGCCCCGAGATGGGGCCGATCCGATGGTGCGGGCGTATAGCTCAGTGGTAGAGCACTATGTTGACATCGTAGGGGTCGCAAGTTCAATCCTTGCTACGCCCACCATCGTGTGATCCAAGACAGCCCGCCTCATCGGCGGGCTTTTTTGTGCCCCGCGTTTGCCGCACCGGCTGTTGCGTTTCATTCGCATGTGCGGCGCTTGCAAGCCTGCCCTCCTCTGCTAAAGCCCCTCGCGGGATCTTTGGGCCTTTGGACGAGGCTCTGAACAACTTCCTGTCGATCAATCACAGCCCTGCGCAGACGGGGCAAGAAGGATAGGGCAACAGCCATGCAGAAAATCAAAGTCGCCAACCCCGTCGTCGAGCTCGATGGCGACGAGATGACGCGCATCATCTGGCAATGGATCCGTGAGCGGCTGATCCTGCCCTACCTCGACATTGACCTGAAGTATTACGACCTCTCGATTGAAAACCGCGATGCGACCGATGATCAGGTGACGGTCGATTCCGCCAACGCGATCAAGCAGTACGGCGTGGGCGTGAAGTGCGCGACCATCACCCCTGACGAACAGCGGGTCGAGGAATTCGGCCTCAAGAAGATGTGGAAGAGCCCCAACGGCACGATCCGCAACATCCTTGGCGGCGTGGTCTTCCGCGAACCAATCGTGATCGACAACGTGCCGCGCCTCGTGCCGGGCTGGACCGATCCCATCGTGGTCGGCCGCCATGCGTTCGGGGACCAGTACAAGGCGACCGACACCCTGATCCCCGGCCCCGGCAAGCTGCGCCTCGTGTTCGATGGCGATGATGGCACCAAGATCGATCTCGACGTGTTCGACTTCCCCAGCGCCGGTGTGGCGATGGCGATGTACAACCTCGACGATTCGATCCGCGATTTCGCGCGCGCCAGCTTCAACTACGGTCTCAACCTCGGCTGGCCGGTGTACCTGTCGACCAAAAACACCATCCTCAAGGCCTATGACGGGCGCTTCAAGGACCTGTTCCAGGAAGTGTTCGACACCGAAGGCTTTGCTGAGCAATTCAAGGCGGCTGGCATCGTTTACGAGCACCGCCTGATCGACGACATGGTCGCCTCGGCGCTCAAGTGGTCGGGCAAGTTCGTCTGGGCGTGCAAGAACTATGACGGCGATGTGCAGTCGGACACCGTGGCGCAAGGCTTCGGCTCGCTCGGCCTGATGACCTCCGTGCTGCTCTCGCCCGATGGCAAGACCGTGGAAGCCGAAGCCGCGCATGGCACCGTGACCCGCCACTATCGCCAGCACCAGCAGGGCAAGTCTACTTCGACCAACCCGATCGCTTCGATCTTCGCTTGGACTCGCGGGTTGATGTATCGCGGCAAGTTCGACGGGACACCCGACGTGGTGAAGTTCGCCGAAACGCTGGAGCGCGTCTGCGTCCAGACGGTCGAAAAGGGCCACATGACCAAGGATCTGGCGCTGCTGATCGGCCCCGGTCAGGCATGGCAGACCACCGAACAGTTCTTCGAGACGGTCGCGCAGAACCTCGAAAAGGAAATGGCCAGCTGGGCCTGAGGCCTGGCTAGGGAGCATCATGGCAAGCCGATCAACCGCACGTCTGGAAATCCGCCAGGCCAAACTGAAAGACGTGCGGGCAATCGGCGAGCTGGTGCGCCGTGCCTATGATGATCTCCCCGCCTATACGCAGGGCGAAATTCGCGGGCAGATCAACAACTACCCCGAAGGCTGCTTTGTTGCGCTGTTCGATGGCGCGGTGGTGGGTTACTGCGCCTCAATGCGGCTCGACGAGCGCGTGGCGCTGTCGGATCACACTTGGGACGAAGTGACCGGCAATGGCTTCGGCAGCCGCCACGATCCGACCGGCGACTGGCTCTATGGTTACGAGCTATGCGTCGATCCGGCGGTGCGCGGCACCCGGTTGGGCCGCAGGCTCTACGAAGAACGTCGTGCCTTGGCTGAACGGCTCGATCTCACCGGGATCGTGTTCGGCGGCCGGATGCCCGGCTACGCCCGTGCCAAGCGCCGCAAGGCGAACCGTGCGGATACCCCGCAGGAATATCTCGACCTCGTGATCGAGAGCAAGATCCACGATCCGGTACTCCGCTTCCAGCTCGCCAACGGGTTCGAAGCGGCCGGCATCATGCCCAAATACCTGCCCGAGGATAAAGCCAGCCGCGGCAATGCCGTGCGGATGATCTGGCGCAACCCCTATGTGGATGGCGACGCCCCGCCCAAACACCGCCTGCCGCGCGATGTTGAAAGCGTGCGGATCGCGACCTGCCAGCTGCAATCGCGCGCGGTTTCCGGCTTCGATGAATTCATGAAGCAGATCGAATATTTCGTCGATGTGGCTGCGGATTACGAAGCGGACTTTATCGTCTTCCCCGAGATGTTTACGGTGATGCTGCTCTCGGCCGAGCCGAAGGAACTCACCCCGCTCGAAGCCATCGAGACGCTGAGCGATTACACCCCGCGCATCCGCCAGCGCCTGTCGGAAATGGCGCTCGCCTTCAACATCAACATCATCGGCGGATCGCACCCGACCCGGATGCCCGACGGCGACATCCACAATGTCGCCTATGTCTGCCTGCGCGACGGATCAATCCACGCGCAGGAGAAGATCCACCCCACGCCCAACGAGGCCTATTGGTGGAACATCAAGGGCGGCGATAGCATCGACGCCATCCCCACCGACTGCGGCCCGATTGGCGTGCTGATCTGTTACGACAGTGAATTCCCCGAACTCGCTCGGCGCTTGGTCGATGAAGGCGCGCGGATCATTTTCGTGCCATTCTGCACAGACAGTCGCCAAGGCTACATGCGGGTGCGTTACTGTTCGCAGGCGCGCGCGATCGAAAACCAGTGCTTTGTCGTCATGAGCGGCAATGTCGGCAACCTGCCGAACGTCGCCAACATGGACATTCAATACGCCCAGTCCTGCATCCTCACCCCGTGCGATTTCCCCTTCGCGCGTGACGGGATCGCGGCTGAGGCTTCCGAGAATGTCGAGACCCTGACAATCAGCGACGTCAACCTCGCCGATCTCAGCTGGGCACGCGCTGAAGGCACGGTGCAGAACCTCGCCGACCGCCGCTTCGATCTCTACCGGATCGAGTGGGACAAGCGCGTCGGCAACATCAAGGATCCGCTCGGCGAACAGCACGTCACCGGGCAGAAGCAGCCAATCGGACCGCACGGCGCAGGCGGTGGATGACAGGGGCGCAGCGCCACGTTAAGCCGATGGCGTGGCTGGCGAACTGACCCTCTCACCCTTCCTGTCCGACGCGCTGGTGATCCTCGGCGCGGCGGGAATCGTGATTCCGGTGTTCGCCCGGTTCCGGATCACGCCAATCATCGGTTTCATCTTGATCGGTGTGCTGGTCGGCCCGTTCGGCCTCGGCTCGCTGGTCGAGCGAATACCCTGGCTCTATTACGTCACCATCAGCGATCCCGAACGGCTCACGCCCTTCGCGGATTTCGGCATCGTGTTGCTGCTGTTCGCCATCGGGCTGGAACTGAGCTTCAACCGCTTGTGGGCGATGCGTAAGCTGGTGTTCGGGCTTGGCGCGCTGGAACTGCTGATCATCGGATCGTCGCTGGCGGTCTTCCTCGGGCTGGCGGGCAGCATGAGCCCCGCTGGCGCGTTGGCGCTTGGCTTTGCGCTCGCCTTTTCCTCCACCGCGATCGTGCTGCCGATTTCCGGCACCCGTACGCCGGTCGGGCGCGCCGCGCTATCGATGCTGCTGTTCGAGGACATCATGATCGTCCCGATCATCTTCATCCTCGGCGCGTTGGCGCCCAATGCATCGGATGATGGCTGGGGCGGCATCATCGAGACCCTGTGGCAGGGGGGGCTCGTGATCGCACTGCTGCTGATTGTCGGCAGGTTCGCCCTCCCCCGCCTGTTCGCGCAGGCCGCGCGCACCAAGAACCCCGAACTGTTCCTCGCCGCCTCGCTGCTGGTAGTGATCGGCGCAAGCCTTGCGACCGCGCTGGTCGGCCTGTCACCTATCGTCGGCGCGCTGATCGCTGGCCTGCTGATCGCCGAGACGGAGTATCACACCGAGGTCGAGCAGATCATGGAGCCGTTCAAGGGCCTGGCGCTCGGCGTGTTCCTGATCACCGTCGGCATGAGCATCAACCTGTTCGATATCGGCGCGCATATCGGGGAAATTGCGCTCGCGGTGGTCGGCGTGCTGGTGTTCAAGGCGGCCGTCACCGGCGTGTTGCTCCGCCTGATGGGCGCGCGGCGCAGCACGGCCGCGGAAACCGGCGTGCTGATGGCCTCGCCCTCAGAAACCTCACTGATCGTGCTCGCCGCCGCCACGAGCGCGCTGGTGATCGACATGGAAACCGCGCGCTTCTGGCAGACCGTCACCGCCATTGGGCTGACCATCACGCCACTGCTGGCGAAGCTTGGCGCGGTCATCGCGCGCCGGGTGGACGGGGTCGCCGCGATCGGCGGCACGGATGACAGCGACGATGTCCGCACCATCATCGTTGGCGGCGGCCGCGTCGGTCGGCTGGTAGCGGACATGATGCAGACCCATGGCAAGCCCTATGTGATGATCGATTCCAACCCCGACCTCATCGCCGATGCGAAGCGCGATGGTTATCGCGCGATCTTCGGCGATGCCGCCCGCGGCGATACGCTCGCTCGGCTCGGGGTCGAGGTCGCGCCTGCCGTCGTGCTGACAATGGACGAACCCGTGCTGGCCCAGCGGCTCGTCACGAAGCTGCGGCAGACCTATCCCGACTTGCTGATCGTCGCCCGCGCCCGCGACACGGACCATGCCGCCGCCATGTACCGCGCTGGCGCGAGCCATGCCGTGCCCGAGACATTGGAGAGTTCGCTCCAGCTATCCGAGGCCGTGCTGGTCGATATCGGCGTTGCGATGGGCCCGGTGATCGCCTCGATCCACGCCAAGCGCGACGAGTTCCGCGAACAGCTGGAGCGCGACGGGGGCTTGAGCGAAAAGCCGAAGCTGCGAACGTCGAACAGCGCGCCGGCTTAATCCTCCGCAAGACGCCAGTGCGTCACCCAGACATAAGGCCGCGCATCGGGTGCCTTGCGCAGGCTGAAACCGCGCCGCGCCTCACGGCAGGTATCATAGGCAATGCGCGCCGTGTTGCTGGAACGGACCGGACGACAGGTCGCAACGCGGCCCTGTTCATCAAAGGTCACAGCAACAATCACTTGCGCCTCAATATCATTCTGCAAGGCATCGCGCGGGTATTCCATCGATCGGTATTGGAGATCTGCGAGCGAAAGGCGCTCATTCTCGGGAGGGATCGTGTAACTGCCAAAGGTCACGGGCCGCCCGTCAAACGGATAGGCTGTGGACACCTTAAAGGTCGCCTCGCCCTTGATCGGCTGGCCGGTGTGGCTGCGAATGCTCAGCCGGTAGGTTGCGCTTGTATAATCGAGAACCAGCCCCGGATAGGGCTGGAACCGCCCCACCCGCAGCGCCTGCGTGCAGAGCACTTTTCCCGCAGGCGCAAGCTTCTCGTTCGCGTCAAACCGGCAGTCCTGCACCGAGCCCGCAGCATTGATGGTGAGTTCGAGACCGAGCTGCTCGCGCCCCTGATCAAAGGCGCGGCGAAATGGCATGAGCGCCTCGTCGAGAATGCCGAGGTCCAGCACCCCCGCGCCGGTCACATCGAAAACGTCGCCGCCGAAAATGATCTCCGCCTGGTCCTGCGCTACGGCGGGCATGGCTTGCACACAAGCAAGCACCGCCGCCAAAGGGCTGGCACCGCGAAGCGTCATCCCGCCATAACAGCCTTCACCGCCGCCAGCGCGTCTGCCGCCTTGGCCCCGTCCGGCCCGCCGCCTTGGGCCATGTCGGGACGTCCGCCGCCGCCCTTGCCGCCGAGTGCTTCCACGCCCGCGCGGACCAGGTCGACCGCGCTGAACCGGCCGGTGAGATCGTCCGTCACAGCCGCCGCGATGCTCGCCTTACCGTCGTTGACCGCGATAATCGCCGCCACGCCCGATCCCATGCGCTGCTTGGCCGCATCGAGCAGCGGGCGCAGTTCCTTGGGGTCGAGCCCGTCGAGCACCTGACCGCTGAAGGCAACGCCGGCGATCGCTTCGTCCGCCGCAATCGCGCCGCCGCCTGAACCGCCACCGCCCAACGCCAGCGCCTTCTTCGCCTCGGCCAGTTCCTTTTCGAGCCGCTTGCGTTCATCGAGCAGCGCCGCAAGGCGGGAGGGCACCTCCTCCGGTGTCGCGCGGATCACGTTCGCCGCAGCCTTGAGTGCATCTTCGCGGCTGACCAGCCACTGGCGCGCGCCTTCCCCAGTCATCGCTTCGATCCGGCGAACGCCCGAGGACACCGCGCTTTCCGACACGATCCGGAACACGCCGATATCTCCGGTCGCGCGCACGTGAGTGCCGCCGCACAATTCGACCGAGTAGTTGCGCCCCTCCTTGCCCGACCGGCCCATCGCCAGCACGCGCACTTCGTCACCGTACTTTTCGCCGAACAACGCGAGCGCGCCAGCTGCGACAGCGTCGTCCGGGGTCATCAAGCGGGTTGAGACCTGCTCGTTGGCGCGGATTTCGGCGTTCACTTCGGCTTCAACTGCCGCGATATCATCCGGCGTGAGCGCCACCGGGTGGGAGAAGTCGAACCGCAGGCGATCTTCGGCGACCATGCTGCCCTTCTGCGTCACGTGCCCGCCAAGCCGGTTGCGGAGTGCAGCGTGAACGAGGTGGGTGGCCGAGTGATTGGCACGGATGCGGTCACGGCGGTCGGCATCGACCTTCATCTCGACCGTGTCGCCAACCGCAATTTCACCCACTTCGATGCGCACCTGATGTGCGTGGAGACGGCCCAGCGGCTTGGACGTGTCAGTGACCGTACCCTTGAAGCCTGCGACGCTCGCCATAGTGCCAGCGTCGCCCGTCTGGCCGCCGCTTTCGCCGTAGAACGGGGTCTGGTTGGTGAGGATGACGACCGCGTCACCCGCAGCGGCGCTGGCGACTTCGGCGCCGCCTTTGACGATGGCGACCACCCGGCCCTCACCGCTGGTGGCGGCATAGCCGGTGAATTCGCTCGCGCCTTCACGTTCGGCGATGTCGAACCAGACTTCGCCCGAAGCTGCGTCGCCGCTGCCCTTCCACGCGGCGCGGGCGGCGGCCTTCTGACGCGCCATCGCGGTGTCGAAGCCGTCCTTGTCGACTCCGATGCCGCGCGCACGCAGGGCGTCCTCGGTGAGGTCATAGGGGAAACCGTAAGTGTCGTAGAGACGGAAGGCGATTTCGCCATCGAGCTCGCCGCCCTCGGCAAGGTCACCGGTGGCTTCGTCGAGGAGCTTGAGGCCCTTGTCGAGCGTGCGGCGGAACTGGGCTTCTTCGCGCTCAAGCACTTCGGAAATCAGCGCTTGCCCGCGGACGAGTTCAGGATAGGCCTGACCCATCTCGGTGACGAGCGCGGGGACGAGGCGGTGCATCAAGGGCTCGGCCGCGCCAAGCAGGTGCGCATGGCGCATCGCGCGGCGCATGATGCGGCGTAGGACATAGCCGCGGCCTTCGTTCGAGGGGAGCACCCCGTCGGCCATCAGAAAGCTGGTGGAGCGCAGGTGATCGGCGATGACGCGGTGGCTAGCGGCCTGTTCGCCTTGCGCCGCAACGCCGGTGAGGGCTTCGCTGGCGGCGATCAGCGCCTTGAAGGTGTCGGTGTCGTAGTTGTCATGCACGCCCTGAAGCACGGCCGCTACGCGTTCGATGCCCATGCCGGTGTCGATCGAGGGCTTAGGCAGATCGCGGCGGGTGCCGTCGGCCTGCTGCTCGTATTGCATGAAGACGAGGTTCCAGATCTCGACGAAGCGGTCACCGTCTTCATCGGGGCTGCCGGGAGGGCCACCGAAGATGTGGTCGCCGTGATCGTAGAAGATTTCCGAGCACGGGCCGCAGGGGCCGGTGTCACCCATCGACCAGAAATTGTCGTTGGTGGAGATGCGGATGATGCGGTCTTCGGGCAGGCCGGCGATCTTGCGCCACAGAGCGTGAGCTTCATCATCGGTGTGGTAGACAGTGACGGTCAGCTTGTCCTTGGGCAGGCCCCATTCACCGGTCAGTAGCGTCCAGGCGTGTTCGATCGCCTGCTCTTTGAAATAGTCGCCGAAGGAGAAATTCCCGAGCATTTCGAAGAAGGTATGGTGGCGCGCAGTGTAACCGACATTGTCGAGATCATTGTGCTTGCCGCCCGCACGGACGCACTTCTGCGAGGAGGCCGCGCGCGGCGATGCGGGGGTTTCCAGCCCGGTGAAGACATTTTTGAACGGCACCATCCCGGCGTTGACGAACATCAGCGTCGGATCGTTGTACGGCAC
>VFQO010000506.1_pt1 | contig 41060 bp, 38 predicted proteins | sample 3512331 | NCBI WGS metagenome assembly VFQO01 (sample SAMN10412371, study PRJNA504923) | tailings metagenome | isolation source: Replicate 3 from Balatoc abandoned mine | place: Philippines: Itogon, Benguet | collected 2017-08-28 | reverse complement strand
GGGAAGTGGGAGGTGAAGGCATCGGCGCATGCGTTCCTGGGTGGGGGGAGCCAGGCGGCGGGGTTGCCGAGCTTGCCGACCGGCACTGCCAGTCCCCAGGGCATTCTGGAAACACCGCTGCAGCAGACCTACAGCCTGACGCTGGACACCGAGAACCTGCCCACGGGGTGGCTGCCCATGGGCGATGGCCGGGTCGCCTACCTGTTGGAGGACGGAAACTTGGTGGGTGTACTGAACACCCCCGCGGGTTCGGTCATGTCCAACACCTTGATGACCGCACAACCCACAGGGCGGACGCTCTGGCTTGGTGGTTTGGGGCGCTGGACGGCCAGCGAAGACGTTCTACAACCCCATGACGAGGCCACCGAATCGGAAAGCGAGGTCGACGATGAATGAGCGAGCGGCCCTGACGGATCCCTACCGCGTGCAACCAGGGGACCACTTGTCGCTGGTGGCGCAACGATCAGGCTCCACGGTGGCCACGTTGCAGCGGCTCAACGGCATCAAGAACCCCCATCAATTGGCCGTTGGCCAGGTGCTGTACCTCAGCGAAGCCTCGGCTTATGGCGTCAGCGTGTGCTTCCTGGACGCATTGCGTCACCCCATTGCCAACCTGAACTACAGGCTGTGCTTCGATGGCCGCAGCATTGCCGGCAAGACCACCGAACAAGGCACGACACCCGCCCAGGTCACGCGCAACGCACAATCGAGCTTTGAGGTGTGGGTGCAAGACGGCCGCCAGGGCTGGCAGTTGGTGCAGAAGACAGTTTCGGGTTACGGCCACAAGCTGATCACCTTGGTCAGCGACGCCATCGTGGTGCAGGCCCAAACACAAGCCCATCCGACCGGTGCACCCGCGGTGCCCGGCAAGCCAGCCGCCAGAACCGCCACGGCCAGCCAAACGGCGGCTTTGCCCAAGGCCGTGCCGGGCGCGCCCAGCAAAAACAACGCTGCAGTCAAGACAAAGAAGAGCAAAGGGCCGCAGGGGCAGCACGTGATCCAGCTGGGCGTGGAGCTGCCGCAGGGGTTGTTGGATCTGTTCGCCAGCTACAAGGGTGGGGACATCACGACCCAACAATGGAAGCAGCTTGGTGTTCTGCTCGAATGCGAGCACGAAGTCTTGATGGCCATCGCGCAGATCGAGAGTGGCAGTCGCCAAGCCTACTGGCGCTTGAACAACCAGGCCGGCGCCACCTTGCCTGCCATCTTGTACGAGCGCCACTACTTCAGCCGCTTGACTAAAGGCCAGTACGACAAGACCCACCCTGACATTTCCTGGCGCACGGGCTACAGGGGCAAAAAGGAACTGGGCAAAACCAACGACCAAATGCCCAGCGGTACCGTGCAAGGGAGGGACACCTACAGCACCTACGCCACCTCTTACCTGCGCTTGGTCAACGCCTACCGGCTGGACGAAGAAGCAGCGCTGAAGTCATGTTCCTGGGGCAAGTTCCAGATCATGGGGGAGAACTACGAGCTGTGTGGCATGCCGAGTATTCAGGACTTCGTCGAGTTCATCTGCCAGTCCGAGGCCCAACAGCCGTCCCTGCTGGCTCAGTTCGTACGCAACAAACCTGCCACGTACAAGAACCCGAAGAACAAGGAACTCGGCCTGGAAAAGTCATTGTTACAGGCCGTTCGCGACAAGGACTGGAAAGCCATCGCCTTCAATTACAACGGCCCGCGCTACGCAAAGAACCACTATGACGCAAAACTCCAAGACGCTTTCCAGAAAATCAAAGCCGGCCAGTTGGGCTGATGCACTGGTCATGGGCTGCAGTGTGACTGTTCTGTTGTTCGCGGCCCAAGCCCAGGCTGAAATTCGGTTGTCCAGTGATTGGGCGCGTGGTTTTGATGCTGCCGGGCGCCTGATTCCTGCCGACAAACGAGAGACATCCCGTGTCTCCAACGCAACCAAGGCCTACGCTTGGAGTCTGTCATCTGTTCCGCTGGGTCACGTCTACGCGCCCGACATGCACCTGGGATTCCGTCTGCATCTGGACGATACCCTCTACTACATAACGCCAGCGGGCATCATCACGCGCGAGCGAGAGGGTGAGGTGTGCACTCCAGCCGACTACAAGAGTATCCCAACCTACATGTGCGAAGAAGGGCAGCGGCTGTACCATTCTTGCCACCTGCTGTTCCTGAACAAACACATGCTGCAGGCCGGGGCCTTGCGCTTGCGCGTCTATGAGCCCTTCATCTCGTTCTGCAATGCGGTACCTGCCATGGGCGTGGGTGACAAAGCGCGCAACGAATTGCTGGTGACGATCCAGTACTTCGACATCGGCGGCGGCAAGGTAGCCAAGACCCCCGCAGAACTGGGCCGTGGGTGGCGCCGCATGACGGTGGCTGTGCGGCTCAATGAGGTGGATGGCCAGATCGTGGCCGAACAAGACGACCGCTGCCTGGGCAACCCCAACAACATCGACACCATTCCCGACGCCAGGAAGGCGCTCAAAGCCTGCGCGACTGCGCAGCGCTGAGCAGCTTCGCCCTGCGGCCATCCGCCAAGCCCATGCCCGACCTTCACTCGCTGCTGCAGCCCCTGCCCGAAACCCCCACCGGCGCCGACCTCAGCTTCTCCCCTGAATTCGACGCCATCGCCGAGATGCGGCGAGCCGACGACCCGACCTTGTCGCAGGGCGAGTGGGTCACCGAGCTGAAGACCGCCAACTGGGCCGGTGTCGCCAAGGCCTGTGAGGCTTTGCTGTCTGACAAGACCAAAGACCTGCGTGTGGCCGGTTGGTTGCTGGAAGCCTGGGCACAGCAGCGGGGCTATGAAGGTTTGGCCGATGGCCTGGCACTGACGCGTAGCCTGTGTGAACAGCACTGGCCCACGCTGCACCCGCAGCCCGATGAAGGCGACTTCGAACTGCGCATCGGTGCGCTGACACGGTTGCTGGGCCAGGTCACACCACTGGCCACCAGATTGCCGGTGCTCCAGCGTGGCACGCAGCATGTCAGCCTGCTGGACATGGAGGTGGCGCGCAACTTGGGTGCGGCCCTGGCCAAGGCACGCGACCCGTCGGACGTACCCACGGCGGGCAAGACCACGCCCGACGACATCACCAAGGCCCAGCGCGAAACCTCGCCCGCACGCATCGCCCAAAGGCTGTTGCAGGCGCAGCGCGCACAGACCGAACTCAACGCCCTGCAGGCCGTGGTCGACGGCCACCTGGGCTTGGACGGCCCAGCCTTCACGCCCGCCAAACAAGCCCTGGAGAACGCCGTGCACGCGCTGGAGCGGCTGGCGCGGGACACCGGGGCTGTGACGGGTGCAGCCCCCACCAGCGCAGCCACCGAAGCACCGGCAGCGGCTGGCGCATCAGCCCGGACAGGCAACCCCGGCCAAGCCGTGCCTGCCTTCGGGGGCGCCCCCACCAGCCGCGCCCAGGCCCTGGCGCAACTGCGCCTGGTGGCCGAGTACTTCCGTAGCCACGAACCGCACAGCCCTGTGGCCTACCTGGCAGAACGCGCGGCGCATTGGGGCGAACTGCCGCTGCACGAGTGGCTGCGGCTGGTGATGAAAGAAGGCGGCACGCTGGCCCAGTTGGAAGAGCTGCTGGGCGTGGAGCCGCAGCGCGAGGGGCGGGATTCGGGCCATTGAGCCAGGACCCGCGCACCACCTGCCAGCCCGAGCCGCAGCTACCGCTGACCGGCGCCGAACATGCCCCCCCGCAGGTCAGAACGCAGCCTCTTGGCACACCCCGGTAGTCGAAGTGACAGTCCCGGCTGGGGCGCGGCTGCGCCTCACCTCCATGTCACTTCACCCTGCGAGCCGCGGAACACCGCGTTGCCAACAACCTGGGTGCCCGCGCCGCGAAGCTGCTGGGTCAGACCGAGCTGGAGCGTGGCAGCCACTCCCCCCCCCTGCATCTGCAGCGCGACCTTTGGGGCAAGCGGCAATTCACCGGCTGGGGCTACGACGAAGGCGACATCCAGGTCAACCTGGTGGACGTGCCGATACTGCAAAACAACTGGCGAGCTGCCCCATGAGCGCACCCTTGATTCCCCAAGAGATCTACCTGCTGGAGCGCTACAGCTCCGTGGCCTACTACGGCGAGATGCGCGACCACTTCGCGGCGATGGTGCGTGCGATCGAGGTCGAGTTGGCGTTCTTCATGACCAAGCTGCCGCCCGACTACCGCAGCCGCCACTTGTCTGAACAAGCGGACATCGTCTGGGGCGAAACCGTGCTGCCGAACCTGCGTTGGACGCTGGACGGCTTGAACCAAGGCTATGTGCGCATGGCCCATGGTGACTGGGATGCCTTAGGGCAGGCTGGCAACGTTGAATCCGCCTTTGCGGGCATACGGCGTGACTTCACCTGGCACTGGGTGCCAGACGAGCGGTTTGACCACATCGTTTTTCCCAAGCGTGCCGCCTCAGAGCGCAGCGACAACATCGACATCACATCGAGGGCTGAGTGGCGCCCCGGGGCCTTGAGCAGCAGGTACCGCGACGACTCCCGCGGCCCGTTGATGCCACCGGACAGCTGGCCGCGCTACAGGGCCAATGCCGCGGTCCGTGTCAAGACGGGTGCCAAGGTCCCACGCAATGGCATCTACCTGCCCGACCATCCGCAGTCTTGCGCACAGGTGTTGATTGAGGGCTACGAAGCCTGGGGTGCGACGGTGTTGCGCGACCCGAACGACCCCAACCGCTTGTTTGACCGCTTCGACACCACCTGGACCTTGGTGGAGCGTGTCGCCGACAGTGGCGGCGGCACGCCGGGGGCGACAGACCCGCTGGCCGCGGGTGTGCGCCTGCGCTGCCCGGCGGGGCAGCCTTGTCCGCAAGCGGGTTGGTGGTTCACGCCCTCATCGTTGTCGGGGCGTCAGCAGTTCGCGCAAGGGCAGACCATGCCCGCAGTCATCAGCGACTACGGCAGCACCATCTGGCAGTGGGACGAGGACCAGACCTCATGAGCGACTTGTCGAAGTTGCTGCAGCCCCTGCCCGGCGCCCCCACCGGCGCCGACCTCAGCTTCTCCCCCGAGTTCGACGCCATCGCCGAGATGCGGCGGGCCGACGACCCGACCTTGTCGCATCGATGGCCCGGCACTGACGCGTGGCCTGTGTGAACAGCACTGGCCCACCCTGCACCCGCAGCCCGATGAATGCGACTTCGAACTGCGCATCGGTGCACTGGCGCAACTGCGCCTCGTGGCCGAGTACTTCCGCACCCATGAACCGCACAGCCCGGCGGCCTACCTGGCAGAACGCGCGGCGCGTTGGGGCGAACTGCCGCTGCACGAATGGCTGCGGCTGGTGATGAAGGAAGGCGGCACGCTGGCCCAGCTGGAAGAGCTGCTGGGCGTGGAGCCGCGCCGCGACGCAGGTTGATCCGCTGCGGACACCACGCCAGACCCGCGGAGCGGGTCTGGGTGACGAGCCCGCCGGCCTACGCCGTCGGATTGCGCAGCCGGATGTGCAGCTCGCGCAGCTGCGCTTCGTCGACGTTGCTCGGTGCGCCGGTCAGCAGGCACTGCGCGCGCTGCGTCTTCGGGAACGCGATCACGTCGCGGATGCTCTCGGCCTTGGTCATCAGCGTGACCAGGCGGTCCAGGCCGAAGGCCAGGCCGCCGTGCGGCGGCGCGCCGTACTGCAGCGCGTCGAGCAGGAAGCCGAACTTGACCTTGGCGTCCTCGGCCGTGATGTTCAGTGCCTTGAAAACCTTGCTCTGCACCTCGGCGCGGTGGATACGCACCGAGCCGCCGCCGAGTTCCCAGCCGTTGAGCACCATGTCGTAGGCCTTGGCGATGCAGGCACCGGGGTCGGTGTCCATCAAGTCCTCGTGCCCGTCCTTGGGCGCGGTGAACGGGTGGTGCACCGCGCTCCAGCGGCTGTTGTCCTCGTCGTACTCGAACATCGGGAAGTCGACCACCCACAGCGGCGCCCACTTGTCCTCGAACAGCCCGTGCTGGCGGCCGAACTCGCTGTGGCCGATCTTCACGCGCAGCGCGCCCAGGGCGTCGTTGACGACCTTGGCCTTGTCGGCGCCGAAAAAGATCACGTCGCCGTTGCAGGCGCCGGTGCGCGCGATGATCTCGGCGATGGCGGCGTCGTGCAGGTTCTTCACGATCGGGCTCTGCAGCCCTTCGCGGCCCTTGCCGGCGTCGTTGACCTTGATCCAGGCCAGGCCCTTGGCGCCGTAGATCTTCACGAACTCGGTGTAGGCGTCGATCTCGCCGCGGCTCATCTCGCCGCCGCCGGGCACGCGCAGCGCCGCCACCCGGCCGCCCTTGCTGGTGGCCGGGCCCGAGAACACCTTGAAGTCCACCGTCTTCATCACGTCGGTGAGCTCGGTGAACTCCAGCTTCACGCGCAGGTCGGGCTTGTCAGAGCCGTACTTGTGCATGGCCTCGGCGTAGGTCAGGTGGCCGTACACCGGCAGCTCCACGCCCAGCGCCTTGCGGAACACCGTGCGCACCATGGCTTCGGTGATGGCGCGGATCTCGGCCTCGTTCAGGAACGAGGTCTCGATGTCGATCTGCGTGAACTCGGGCTGGCGGTCGGCGCGCAGGTCCTCGTCGCGGAAGCACTTGGTGATCTGGTAGTAGCGGTCGAAGCCGGCCACCATCAGCAGCTGCTTGAAGAGCTGCGGGCTCTGCGGCAGCGCGAAGAACATGCCGTCGTGCACGCGGCTGGGCACGAGGTAGTCGCGCGCGCCTTCGGGCGTGCTCTTGGTGAGCATGGGCGTCTCGATGTCGACGAAGCCGTTGGCGTCGAGGAACTTGCGCACCTCCATCGCGACGCGGTAGCGCAGCATCAGGTTCTTCTGCATCTGCGGCCGGCGCAGGTCGAGCACGCGGTGCGTCAGGCGCACGGTCTCGCTGAGGTTCTCGTCGTCCAGCGGGAAGGGCGGCGTGACACTGGGGTTCAGCACCTCCAACTCGTGGCACAGCACCTCGATGCGCCCGCTGGTGAGGTTGGCGTTCTCGGTGCCGGCCGGGCGCGCGCGCACCTTGCCGACGATCTTCAGGCAGAACTCGTTGCGCACGCCTTCGGCGGCCTTGAACATGTCGGCGCGGTCGGGGTCGCAGACCACCTGCACCAGGCCTTCGCGGTCGCGCAGGTCGATGAAGATCACGCCGCCATGGTCGCGGCGGCGGTGGGCCCAGCCCATCAGGGTGACGGTCTGGTCCATCAGCGTCTCGCTGACCAGGCCGCAGTAAGTCGTTCTCATGGGATCACTCCAAAAACCGGTGTTGTGCTGTCGTGCTGTTCACAGGCGGGGCGGGCTCTGTCGCAAGCCCTGAGGACCGGCCGCTGCGCCTGCGGTGGGGTGGGCGCGGCCGACCCCGTCAATTTCGGACCGGCGCTGTCTCCGGGGGCGCCACCACGCCCATCGAGATCACGTACTTCAGCGCTTCGTCGACGCTCATCTTCAGCGCCCGCACGTCGCTGCGCGGCATCATCAGGAAGAAGCCCGAGGTCGGGTTCGGCGTGGTGGGCACGTAGACGCTGACGAAGTCGTCGCTGAGGTGGGCCGCCACCTCGCCGCCGGGCTTGCCGGTGACGAAGGCGATGGTCCACGAGCCCTGGCGCGGGTACTGCACCAGCACGGCTTCGCGGAAGGCGTTGCCGCTGCTGGAGAACAGCGTGTCCGAGACCTGCTTGACCGAGCTGTAGATGCTCTTGACGATGGGGATGTTGTGCAGGATGCGGTCCCACTGCCGCAGCCACCACTGGCCCACGAAGTTGGCCGCGAACACACCCGTGAGCAGCAGGCCCGACACCATCACCACGATGCCCAGCCCAGGCACGTGGCGCAGGCGCTCGATGTTGGCGTGCGCGGCCTCGGGCAGCACCGCCTGCGACGCCGACAGCACGCTCTCGAAGACGCCGTTGAGCGCGCCGAGCAGCCACGACAGCACCCAGACCGTGATGGCCAGGGGCAGCCAGACCAGCAGGCCGGCGAGGATGTACTTCTTCACGCGCGCTTTCGGGGACGAACAGGCAAACGGGGGGTTCAGTCGGCGGCAGGTGCGGCCGGGGCGGGGGCTGCGGCCGGCGCTGCAGGCGCCGCCGCGGCGGGCTTGTCTGCCGCCGGTGCCGCGGCCGCATCGGCGGGCTTCGCGGCTGCTGGCGCCCCGGCGTTGCCGCCGCGGAAGTCGGTCACGTACCAGCCCGAGCCCTTGAGCTGGAAGCCGGCGGCGGTGACCTGCTTGGCATACGACGCGGCGCCGCAGGACGGGCAGACCGTCAGCGCGTCGTCGGAGATCTTCTGCAGATGGTCCTGGGCGTGGCCGCAGGATGCGCAGCGATACGCATAGATCGGCATGGCTAAACCCTTGATTTGAAAAGCGGAATTGTAAGGGTTCAGGCCCACCAGCCGAGTTGCAGGGCAAGCCGTGTCGCCAGCAGGCCGGCGACGAAACCGATGGCGCCGTAGATCAGCACCTGCAGCAGCCGGTTGGTGCGCCGCTGCTCGGCCAGCAGCGCCGGCAGCAGCGGCGACTCGCCCTGGGCCTGGCTGCGCTGCAGCGACTGGTGCAGCAGCCGCGGCAGTTCGGGCAGCAGCTGGGCATAGCGCGGAGCCTCGTTCTTGAGACGCTCCAGCAGGCCGCGCCAGCCGATCTGCTCGTTCATCCAGCGTTCCAGGAAGGGCTTGGCCGTGCTCCACAGGTCGAGATCGGGGTCGAGCTGGCGGCCCAGGCCCTCGATGTTCAGCAGCGTCTTCTGCAGCAGCACCAGCTGCGGCTGGATCTCGACGTTGAAGCGGCGGCTGGTCTGGAACAGCCGCATCAGCACCTGGCCGAGCGAGATGTCCTTCAGCGGCCGGTCGAAGTGCGGTTCGCACACGGCCCGGATCGCGCCTTCCAGCGCGTCCACGCGCGTGTCGGGCGGCACCCAGCCGCTTTCGATGTGCAGCTCGGCCACACGCTTGTAGTCGCGGCGGAAGAAGGCGATGAAGTTGTAGGCCAGGTATTCCTTGTCGTTGTCGGTGAGCGTGCCGACGATGCCGAAGTCGAGCGCGATGTAGCGGCCGAAGGTGCGCGGGTCCAGGCTGACCTGGATGTTGCCCGGGTGCATGTCGGCGTGGAAGAAGCCGTCGCGGAAGACCTGCGTGAAGAAGATCGTGACGCCGTCGCGCGCGAGCTTCTTGATGTCGACGCCGGCCTCGCGGATGCGTTCGAGCTGGCTGATGGGCACGCCGTGCATGCGCTCCATCACGATGACGCTGTGGGTGCACAGATCCCACACCATCTCGGGCACCAGCACCAGGTTCAGGCCGTCCATGTTGCGACGCAGCTGCGCCGCGTTGCTGGCCTCGCGCACGAGATCGAGCTCGTCGTGCAGGTAGCCGTCGAATTCGGCCACCACCTCGCGCGGCTTGAGCCGCTTGCCGTCGGCCGACAGGCGCTCGACCCAGCGCGCCAGCGTGTGCAGCAGGCGCAGGTCGTCGTCGATGACGTCCAGCATGCCCGGCCGCAGCACCTTCACCGCGACCTCGCGCCCGTCCTTCAGCACCGCGAAGTGCACCTGCGCGATGGACGCGCTGGCCACGGGCTCGGCGTCGAAGCTGGAGAAGATCTCCTCGATGCGGCGGCCAAAGGCTTTCTCGACCAGCACACGCGACTCGGCGGCCGGGAACGGTGGCACGCGGTCCTGCAGCAGCGCCAGTTCGTCGGCCATGTCCAGCGGCAGCAGGTCGCGGCGCGTGCTCAGCACCTGGCCGAACTTGACGAAGATCGGGCCGAGCCGTTCGAGCGCGCGGCGCAGGCGCACGCCGCGCGGGGCATCGAGCCGGCGGCCGACCGTGGCCACGCGCACCAGCAGCCGCACCCAGGGCTGGCGGAAGGCGGACAGCGCCACCTCGTCCAGGCCGAAGCGCAGGACGGTCAGGACGATGAAGACGAGCCGCGTGAGGTGGCGCATTGCCGCGCCGCCTAGGCGCGCGGCCGCAGGCGGCTGCCCAGCGCGCCAGCGCCCTGCACCGCCGCGCGCAGCGCGTGCGCCAGGGCCGAGCCCAGCTTCATCAGCGGTGCCGCGGCGGCCGGGCCGACGACACGTTCGAGGTCGGCGGCGACGTCCCAGCGCAGGTTCTGCAGCAGCCAGTTGACGTCGCCGGCCAGCGCCGCGTCGCCTTCCACCGCCACCGGCGGCAGTTCGCCGCCCAGCGCACGCGCCAGCAGCAGCGCCGGGTTCGAGGCATCCAGGCGCACCAGCAGGTCGGCGCCCGGCCCGGCGCCGCTGCTGCACCACTCCAGCAGGCCCGCCGGCGTGACGCGGAAGGCCAGCACCGGCGGCGGCGGCAGCAGCGCCGGCCAGCCGGTGGGGCTGAGCTCGACGCAGCGGCCGGCGTGGGCCTTCAGCCGCGCCGTGGCCACCTCTTCCGAGGCCAGCACGTGGTTGATCACCAGCGTCAGGCGCTCCATGACGGCAGGTGCGAGCAGGCTGTGCAGGGTTTGAAGCATGGCGGGATTGTAGGCAGGCATGGCAGATGCAAGCCCCTGCAACGAAGCCTGCCGGACGCAGGCTTTGGGCGAGAATGCGCCGCCCTGGCGCTAGCTGCTCGACCCGGGCAACCGACACCGCACATGTTCGAAGACCGCAGCTACAAACGCACGTTCTACAGCGCACCGCAGTCGGTGACGTCGCTGGTGGCTGCCTTCATGGAACCCACCATCACGGTGGCCGTGTACCTGGCCGTGGCCGAGTGGTTCGAAGAACCCGTGCTGCGCCCCGATCTCACGCTGTGCCTGCTGATCTTCGCGCTCACGTTCCCGGGCCGCAACCGCTTCGAGGACAGGCCGCTGAACGCCGCTGTCGACATCGGCACCTCGTGGCTGAGCCTGCTGCTGATCCTGGCGCTGTGCGGCTACGCCACGCGCAGCCTGGGTTTCTTCGACCCCACCGTGCTGGCCTGGTGGGCCGCCGCCACCCCGGTGCTGCAGTGGCTGGCATTCTTCGCCGGCCGCGGCTGGCTGCGCCACCGCGCGACGCTGCCCGAGCACCGACGCAGTGCGATCGTGGTCGGCGCCGGTGCGCTGGGCGTGAAGGTGTCGCGCGCGTTCCAGGCCCGCGGCGACAGCGGCCTGTCGTTCCTGGGCTACTTCGACGACCGCACGGACGACCGCGTCGACGCGGCCGCGTCGGGCCAGCGGCTGGGCACGCTGCGCGAGGCGGCACCCTACGTGCGCGCGCAGGGCGTCAACGAGGTCTACATCACGCTGCCGCTGGGTTCGCAGCCGCGCATCGTGGCGCTGCTGGAACAGGTGCAGGGCACCACGGCATCCATCTTCTACGTGCCCGACGTCTTCGGCATCAGCATCATCCAGGGCCGGCTGAAGGACATGAACGGCGTGCCGGTGGTGGGCATCTGCGAGACGCCGTTCACGGGCACCAACGAGCTCGTCAAGCGCATTTCCGACATCGTGCTGGCAAGCGCCATCCTGGCGCTGATCGCGCCGCTGCTGCTGCTGCTGGCGCTGGGCGTGAAGCTCAGCTCGCCCGGGCCGGTGATCTTCCGCCAGCGCCGCAACGGCCTGGACGGGGGCGAGATCGTGGTCTGGAAGTTCCGCTCGATGCGCACGCAGGACAACGGCCCGGTGGTGCAGCAGGCGACCAAGGGCGATCCGCGCATCACGCCCTTCGGCGCCTTCATCCGCCGCACCTCGCTGGACGAGCTGCCGCAGTTCTTCAACGTGCTGCAGGGCCGCATGAGCATCGTCGGCCCGCGCCCGCACGCAGTGGCCCACAACGAGCAGTACCGCCAGATCATCAAGGCCTACATGGTGCGCCACAAGGTCAAGCCGGGCATCACCGGCTGGGCGCAGGTGAACGGCCACCGCGGCGAGACCGAGACCATCGACAAGATGCAGGCACGCGTCGAATACGATCTGGAATACCTGCGCAACTGGTCGCTCGGGCTGGAGCTGCAGATCATCGCCCGCACCGTGAAGCTGGTGTTCTTCGACCGCAACGCCTACTGACCCCGGCCCAGCCGCACCGCACCCGCGATGACCCCAAGACGCCTGCTGCCGCTGCTGCTGGCCACCCTGTCCGGGTTTTCCGCCCCGGCAGCCCAGGCGGAAGGCAGCCCGTGGTCGCTGGGCCTGTCGCAGGCCGTGTCGCGCAGTTCCAACCTGCTGCGGCTGCCGGCCGACGCGGCGGTGCCGGCCGGCTTCAGCCGCGCCGACACGGTGTCGTCCACGGCGCTGCTGGCCGGGCTGGACCAGCCGTTCGGCCGCCAGCGCGCCTATGGCAGCCTGCGCCTGAGCGCCGACCGCCTGTCGAACAACGGCATCTACGACAACGAGGGCTACGCGCTCAGCGGCGGGCTCGACTGGGCCACGGTGGAGCGCGTCTCGGGCACGCTGCGCGCCAGCGCCAACCGCACCCTGGCCGACTTCTATGCCGACGAGATCGGCTTCCTGGCGAAGAAGAACCTGCAGACCACGGGCGAGATCGACAACACCGTGCGCATCGGCGTGGTGACCGACTGGACGGCCGAACTCAACGGCGCGATCCGCAGCGTCGACTACTCGGCCGGCGAATACCAGAGCCGCGAGTTCCGCGAACGCAGCGCCGGCGCCAGCCTGCGTTTCAGCCCCGGCGGCGCCGCCAGCCTGGGCCTGGGCTGGCGCGAGACACGCGGCCGTTACCCGCGCTTTCGCACCGCGGCCGACGGCACGCCGCTGCCCGACCACTTCGCGCGCAGCGATCTCGACCTCAGCGGCAGCCTGCAGCCCTCTGGCGCCAGCCGGCTCGCGGCCCGGCTGAGCCTGGCGCGCATCCGCTACGACATCGCGTCGCAGCGCGACTTCTCCGGCGTCACCGGCCTGTTGCGCTGGACCTGGCAACCCACGGCCAAGCTGCGCCTGGACACCCGCCTGACGCGCGATCCGAGCCAGTCCTCGTATTTCTCCGACGGTGCCGACGCCGCTGCCGACGCCACCGTCGACTACAGCCGCATGACAACCACGCTGCTGTGGCGCGCCGACTGGCAGGCCACGGCCAAGCTGGCCTTCAACGCCCGGCTCACGCACGCCCGGCGCGCGCTCACGCGTACGCTGTCCGGCAGCGGCAGCGCAGTTGACGGCCGCGACCGCCGCACGGTGCTGGAGGCCGGCGCCGACTGGGCGCCCACGCGCAGCCTGCGCCTGGGCTGCAACGTGGCACGCGACCAACGCAGCGGCGACACCAGCACGCTGACCTCCGACTACAGGGACAACACGCTCGCGTGTTCGGCCCGGTTCACGCTGCAATAGACCCCATGACCACCATCCTGCTCACCGGCGCCACCGGCTACATCGGCTCGCACACCTGGCTGGCGCTGCAGGCCGCGGGCTTCGACGTCGTCGGCGTCGACGACTTCTCCAACAGCAGCCCCGTGGTGCTCGAACGCTTGCAGGAACTCGGCGGCCGCACGCCGGTGTTCGAGCGGCTCGACGTCACCGACGCCGCCGCGGTGGACGGCCTGTTCCAGCGCCACCGCATCGCCGCCACGGTGCACTTCGCGGCCTTCAAGGCGGTGGGCGAGTCCACCGCGCAGCCGCTGGCCTACTACGCCAACAACCTGGGCGGCCTGCTCACGGTGTGCGCCGCGATGCAGCGCCACGACGTGCGGCGCTTCGTCTTCAGCTCCAGCGCCACCGTCTACGGCGACCCCGGGCGGCTGCCGATCACCGAAGACGCGCCCTGCAGCGCCACCAACCCCTACGGCCAGACCAAGCTGATGGGCGAGCAGATCCTGCGCGACCTGGGCACGGCCGACCCCGCCTGGCAGACCGCCTGCCTGCGCTACTTCAACCCCGTGGGCGCGCACGAAAGCGGCCGCATCGGCGAAGACCCGCGCGGCACGCCGAACAACCTGATGCCCTACGTGGCCCAGGTGGCCGTGGGCCGGCGGCCGCAGTTGCAGGTGTTCGGCGGCGACTACCCCACGCCCGACGGCACCGGCGTGCGCGACTACATCCACGTCGTCGACCTCGCCGAAGGCCACGTGGCCGCGCTGCGCCGGCTGCTCGACCACCCCGGCTCGCTCACCGTCAACCTCGGCACGGGCAGCGGCAGCAGCGTGCTCGAGGTCGTGCGCGCCTACGCGCAGGCCAGCGGGCGTGAAATTCCTTACCAAATCGTGCCGCGCCGGCCCGGCGACGTGGCCGCCTGCTATGCCGACCCGGCATTGGCGGCGACACTGCTGGGCTGGCGCGCGCAGCATGGCCTGGACCGCATGTGTGCCGACAGCTGGCGCTGGCAGTCCCTCAACCCCCAGGGCTTCACTTCTCCATGAGCATCTCCGTTCAACCCGTCATCATGGCCGGCGGCTCCGGCACCCGGCTGTGGCCGCTGTCGCGCGCGGGCTTCCCGAAGCAGTTCCTCGTGCTCGCGGGCAACAGCAGCCTGTTCCAGCAGGCCGCCACAAGGCTGCGCGGCCTGGACGGCGGCGGCGTCGCGGTGGCCGCGCCGCTGATCGTCGGCAACGAAGAGCACCGCTTCATGGTGTTGGACCAGCTGCGCGAGGTGAAGATCGAGCCGGCCGCCGTGGTGCTGGAGCCCGCCGGGCGCAACACCGCGCCGGCGCTCACCTTGGCGGCGCTGCAGGCGCTGGAGCAGGGCAACGACCCCGTGCTGGCCGTGATCTCGTCGGACCAGACCGTGACCGACGAAGCAGCCTTCCGTGCCGCGCTGCAGCGTGCGGTGGAGGTGGCCGCTGACGGCGCCATCACCATCCTGGGCATCACGCCCGACCGGCCAGAGACCGGCTACGGCTACATCCGCACCGAGGCCGCCCCCGGCAGCGCCGCGCTGCACGTGGCGCAGTTCGTCGAGAAGCCCGACCTGGAGACGGCGCAGCGCTACCTGGCCGCCGGCGGCTACTTCTGGAACGCCGGCATGTTCGTGCTGAAGGCCAGCGTCTGGATGGCGGCGCTGGAACGCTTCCGCCCCGACATCGCCAGCAGCTGCCGCACCGCCTGGGCCGCACGCAGCACCGACCAGCGCTTCGTGCGTCCGGGCAAGGCCGAATTTGGCGCCGTGCCGTCGGAGTCCATCGACTACGCGGTGATGGAGAAGTGCCCGGGCAGCCCCTTCGACATCCGCATGGTCGCGCTGGACGCCGGCTGGAACGACCTCGGCGCGTGGGAAGCCGTGTGGCAGGTGGCACCCAAGGACGCGCAAGGCAACGCCGCGGTCGGCGACGCCATCGTCAAGGACAGCCACAACACGCTGGTGCACGCCACCAGCCGCCTCGTCAGCGTCGTCGGGCTCACCGACGTGATCGTGGTGGAGACACCCGACGCCGTGCTCGTGGCCGACCGCGAACGCAGCCAGGAGGTCAAGCAGATCGTCAACCAGCTCGGCCGCGAGCAGCGCGGCGAACACGCGCTGCACCGCAAGGTGCACCGCCCCTGGGGCTGGTACGACAGCATCGACAACGGCCCGCGCCACCAGGTCAAACGCATCATGGTCAAGCCCGGTGCATCCTTGAGCCTGCAGATGCACCACCACCGCGCCGAGCACTGGATCGTCGTCAGCGGCACGGCCGAGGTGACCAACGGCGACAAGGTCATCATGCTCACCGAGAACCAGAGCACCTACATCCCGCTCGGCCAGACCCACCGCCTGGCCAACCCGGGCAAGGTGCCGCTGGAGATCATCGAGGTGCAGAGCGGCAGCTACCTGGGCGAAGACGACATCGTCCGGTTCGAAGACACGTATGGACGGAAGTAGCGCGCCATGACCATTCTTGTCACCGGCGGAGCCGGCTTCATCGGCAGCAACTTCGTGCTCGACTGGCTGGCGCAAAGCGGCGAGACGGTGGTCAACCTCGACGCGCTCACCTACGCCGGCAACCTGCGCAACCTGGCCGCGCTGCAGGGCGACGCACGCCACGTCTTCGTGCACGGCGACATCGGCAACCGCGCGCTGCTCGACAGCCTGTTCGCCACGCACCGCCCGCGCGCGGTGCTGCACTTCGCGGCCGAGAGCCACGTCGACCGCAGCATCCACGGGCCCGGCGCCTTCATCAAGACCAATGTCGAAGGCACCTTCACGCTGCTCGAGGCCGCGCGTGCGCACTGGTCGGCACTCGACGCCGACGCGCGCGCCGCCTTCCGCTTCCACCACGTCAGCACCGACGAGGTCTACGGCAGCCTGCAGCCCGGCGCCCCGGCCTTCACCGAGACCCACCCCTACGAGCCCAACAGCCCGTACAGCGCCAGCAAGGCCGCCAGCGACCACCTGGTGCGCGCCTGGCACCACACCTACGGGCTGCCGGTGCTCGCCACCAACTGCAGCAACAACTACGGGCCGTACCACTTCCCGGAGAAGCTGATCCCGCTGATGATCGTCAACGCGCTCGCGGGCAAGCCGCTGCCGGTGTACGGCGACGGGCAGCAGATCCGCGACTGGCTGTACGTGGGCGACCACTGCAGCGCCATCCGTGCCGTGCTCGCCGGCGGCCGTGTCGGCGAGGTCTACAACATCGGCGGCTGGAACGAGCAGGCCAACATCGACATCGTGCGCACCGTGTGCGCCCTGCTCGACGAACTGCGCCCCGACCCGGCCGGCCCGTACAGCCGGCTCGTCACCTACGTGGCCGACCGCCCCGGGCACGACCGCCGCTACGCGATCGACGCGCGCAAGATCGAGCGCGAGCTCGGCTGGCGCCCGGCCGAGACCTTCGCCAGCGGCATCCGCAAGACCGTGCAGTGGTACCTGGCCCACGCCGACTGGGTGGCGCAGGTGCAGAGCGGCGGCTACCGCGACTGGGTCGCGACCAACTACAACGCACGCTGATGCAGATCCTGCTGCTGGGCAAGAACGGCCAGGTCGGCTGGGAACTGCAGCGTGCGCTGGCGCCGCTGGGCAACGTGGTGGCCTGCGACTTCGACAGCCCGGCGCCGCACACGGCGAACTTCGCGCAGCCCGAGTCGCTGGCGGCGCTGGTGCAGGCCGCGCGCCCCGACGTGATCGTCAATGCCGCCGCCCACACCGCGGTCGACAAGGCCGAGAGCGAACCCGACCTGGCGCGCGCGCTGAACGCCACCGCACCCGCGGTGCTGGCGCGCGAAGCCGCGGCGCGCGGCGCCTGGCTCGTGCACTACAGCACCGACTACGTCTTCGACGGCAGTGGCGACAGCCCGCGCGACGAGACCGCGCCGACGGCGCCGCTCAGCGTCTACGGCCGCACCAAGCGCGACGCCGAGCAGGCGATTGCCGCCAGCGGCTGCCGGCACCTCATCCTGCGCACCAGCTGGGTCTACGCCGCACGCGGCGGCAACTTCGCGAAGACCATGCTGAAGCTGGCGGCCGAGCGCGAGGCGCTGAACGTCATCGCCGACCAGATCGGCGCGCCCACCGGGGCCGAGCTGCTGGCCGACGTCACCGCACACGCGCTGCGCCAGGCCGTCGCGCAGCCGGCGCTGGGCGGCCTGTACCACTGCGTGGCCGGCGGCGAGACCAGCTGGCACGCCTATGCGCGCTTCGTGATCGAACACGCCCGCGCCGCCGGGCAGCCGCTGAAGGTGGCGCCCGACGCCGTGCACGCCATTCCCACCAGCGCCTACCCGACGCCGGCGCGGAGGCCGCTGAATTCGCGCCTGGCCACGACGAAGCTGTGTCAGGCCTTCGGCCTGCAGCTGCCGCCGTGGCAGACCGGCGTGACGCGCATGCTCTCCGAGATCCTGGGCCGCTGAACCGACAAGGCACACACACCATGCAACGCAAGGGCATCATCCTCGCCGGCGGCTCGGGCACGCGGCTGCATCCGGCCACGCTGGCCATCAGCAAGCAGCTGCTGCCGGTGTACGACAAGCCGATGGTCTACTACCCGCTCAGCACACTGATGCTGGCCGGCATCCGCGAGGTGCTGGTCATCAGCACGCCGCAGGACACGCCGCGCTTCGAGGCCCTGCTGGGCGACGGCAGCCGCTGGGGCATGCAGCTGCGCTACTGCGTGCAGCCCAGCCCCGACGGCCTCGCGCAGGCCTTCATCCTGGGCCGCGAGTTCGTCGGCGGCGCGCCGAGCGCGCTGGTGCTGGGCGACAACATCTTCTATGGCCACGACTTCCAGCCCATGCTGCAGCGCGCCAGCGCACGGCAGCACGGCGCCTCGGTCTTCGCATACCACGTGACCGACCCCGAACGCTACGGCGTGGTGGAGTTCGACGCCCACAAGCACGCGCTCAGCATCGAAGAAAAGCCCAAGGTGCCCAAGAGCAACTACGCCGTCACGGGCCTCTACTTCTACGACGAACAGGTCTGCGACATCGCCGCCGCCATCCGGCCGTCGGCCCGCGGCGAACTGGAGATCACCGAGGTCAATGCGCAGTACCTGCGCCAAGGCCAACTCGACGTGGAGATCATGGGCCGCGGCTACGCCTGGCTCGACACCGGCACGCACGACAGCCTGCTCGAGGCCGGGCAGTTCATCGCCACGCTGGAAAAGCGCCAGGGCCTGAAGGTGGCCTGCCCCGAGGAGATCGCCTACCGCAGCGGCTGGATCGACGCCGCGGCGCTGGAACGACAGGCGCAGCCGATGCTCAAGAACGGCTACGGCCAGTACCTGATGCAGGTGCTGCAGGACAAGGCCTTCTGATGCAGTTGCTGCCCACCCCGCTGCCCGGCGTGCTGATCGTCGAGCCCGCAGTGTTCGGTGACGACCGCGGCTGGTTCATGGAAAGCTTCAACGAAGCGCGCTGGACCGCAGGCCTGGCCGCACTCGGCCTGCCCGCGCCGCGCTTCGTGCAGGACAACCATTCGTGCAGCCAGGCCGGCGTGCTGCGCGGCCTGCACCACCAGCTGCCGCCGCACGCGCAGGGCAAGCTGGTGCGCGTGGTGCAGGGCGCGGCCTTCGACGTGGCGGTGGACATCCGCGAAGGCTCGGCCACCTTCGGGCAGTGGTTCGGCATCGAGCTGACTGCCGACAACCGGCGGCAGTTGTGGATCCCGCCCGGCTTCGCGCACGGCTTCCTGGCGCTGCAGGACAACACGCACTTCCTCTACAAGACCACCGACGTCTACGCGCGCGACTGCGAACGCAGCATCCGCTGGGACGACCCGGCCATCGGCATCTGCTGGCCGCTGCCGCCGGGCTGCACGGCCCCGCTGGTGGCGCCCAAGGACGCCGCCGCACCGCTGCTCGCCGACGCCGACGTGCCGCGGCTGTAGCGCCCGGACCACCCAGGCACGGACGAAAAAAAACCGCAGCCAAGAGCTGCGGTTCTTCTGTCGGCACCCGAAGGCGCCGTGTCGAACAAGGGGCTGCTTACAGCGCCTTGATGTTCGAAGCCTGCGGGCCCTTCTGGCCCTGCTTCACTTCGAATTCGACCTTCTGGTTTTCGGCCAGGCTGCGGAAGCCCGTGCCACCAGCGATTTCGCTGAAGTGCGCGAACAGATCCTTGCCGCCGCCGTCCGGCGTGATGAAGCCATAGCCCTTGCCGTCGTCGAACCACTTGACGGTGCCAGTTTGCGTAGTCATGAAAACAATCCAATACAAAAAATGCTGCGAAGCAAAAACGACATCGCAGTGCAAAGCCACGCAAGAAGATCACCGGGCAGGGGAATCAACCGCAACCTGTCTGATGTGCGCGGGGAGCCGCGCTGACAAGCAGGGTGAGAAGACCGACAGACAATGGTCTTGAGCAAGTTCGCACCTGCATGATACCTGATAACGGCGGCGAACATCCGGTCACCAGCGCACACCTCTCGTGAAGAGGTGTGCGCTCAAGTGGCCGGTCATGCCGCCGAAAGAGCGGGCATCCGCTGAGACCCCGCTCCGACACCCCTTCCGACACCGTCTCACACGCGACCCGCTGCACCTGCGCGCTGCAGGCACGGCGGCCACGCCCAGCGGCGCTCCAGCGCCGCGCCAGGGCGCCCTGTCCGACGAGTTGTCTCCACCATGACCTGCCTGTTTCCGCCCCGCCTGCGGCGCCTGAGCGCTGCCGCCGCCTGCCTGTCCGTGACGTTGCTGGCCGCCTGCGGCGGCGGCACCGAACCCACCGTGCCCGACACCACCACCGTCGCGGCCGGCACCGACGTGCCGCAGAGCCAGGCCGTGACCACCACCGCGCTGAAGCTGCCGCTGAGCGCCAAGCAACTGCTGGAATTCGCCAGCGACTGGACCAAGTCGCACGAAGCCGCGCCGCAGGGCGTGCCGCTGTGGTTCGACTGGGCGCGCCAGGGCCGCGTCGGCGCCGGCAACACCGTGCCGGCCGGCTTCACCGCGATGACGGGCTGGGCGCAGTCGTTCTGGATCCAGGGCACGACGAGCGTGGTCGACACGCTGAGCGTGCGCGGCCACCAGACCCTGGTCTGCGCCGGACCCGACCGCACCTGGACCCTGGTGCAAGGCGGCGACATCACCGGCGCCACGTTCTACCCCGACTACTCGAACAACACCGCGGTGCCGCCGCTGTCGTTCACGCAGTCGGGCGGCGTGGCCAGCCTCAGCTATCCGGTCGCGATGGCCTACCACTTCTGGCCCGCCAGCGGCCGCGTGGCCCTGCCTGCCGGCCCGCTGTGCGGCGTGCTGGTGCTGGTGGAAGCCAAGGCCACACGCGCGCCCGGTGTGCCGCCGGCCTCGAACGGCAAGAGCAACCTGCTGATCGGCCTGGGCGGCGACTACTGGCTGTCGACCACGGCACCGTGGAGCGGCTACGACACCAACGCCGACATCGGCATCGGCCGCCTCAAGTTCGTCGGCCCCGACTGGAAGTGGTACGGCATGACGACGGCCAGTTCCACAGACCTGCGCCGCCTGGCAACAGACGGCTACACCGTCGCGACACGCTGACGGTGCCGGTCGCGGCGATACTGCGGCGCAGCACGCACGCCATGCCCCGTCCGTCCACCGACCACCGCAGACCCGACCACCGCACGCACCCTTCCCGCCGCAGCGTGCTGACACAGTCCGGCGCCGCCATGCTGGCCGGCGCGCTGCCCGCCAGCGCCCGGGCCGCCGGCCTGTCGCCCGCACCACTGCCCCGGTTGCTGGAACTCGGCACCGCCTGGGGCCAGCCGCACGACGCGCACCCGCAGGGCGTGCCCGCCGGCTACGACTGGGCACGCCGTGCGCGCCTGGGCCGCGGTCATGCCGTGCCCGAAGGGTTCGGCGCGATGACGGCCTGGGGCCAGGTCTTCTGGGCGGACGATGCGGCAGCAGGCGACGCGATGTTGGCCGTGCGCGACCTGCAATTGCTGGTCTGCAGCGGCCCAGACCGGCGCTGGACGCGGCTGCAGGCCGGCGCCATCGAAGGCCGCGTGTTCCGGCCCGACTTCCGCGGCAACGAGGCCCGCGCCGCCACCACCTTCGTGCAGCGCGACGGGGTGGCGCAGGTGCGCTTTCCGCGGGCCACGGCCTTCCACTTCTGGCCGCGGCAGGGGCGCGTGCGCGTGCCCGCCGGCGCGCTGCACGGCTTGGTGGTGCTGATCGAGGCCCGGCTGGTGCCGCTGGACGACGGCCGTGCGTCCACCCCCGGCGCGCTGCTGCTGGGCGCGGGCGCCGACTACTGGAGCAGCGGCGGCGCCGCCTGGGACCAGTACAAGACCAACCGCGACGCGGGTGTCGGCCGGCTGGAGCGCGTCACCGACGCTTGGCGCTGGTTCGGCCTGAGCACGGCCGCCGCGGCCGACCTGCACGCGCTGTCGCGCCAGGACACGCCGCGCTGAGGCCGTCCGGCGCGGCCGGCCGGTGTCAACCGCTGGTCTGCGCCAGCGCAGCGCCTGGCAACTGCGCGCGCAGCAGCGTCTCGTAGGCCTGCAGCACCGCCGACCAGGTCAGGCCGTCGGCGAAGCGGGCCTTGCTGGCCGAGGCCATCGCCGCCAGCCGCGCGGGGTCGGCCAGCACGGCCGAGAGCACCGTGTCGAACGCCGCCGCGCTGTCGAAGTAGGCCGCGCCAGCGCCCGCCACCCAGCGGTTGAAGCGGTTGTCGTGCGCGATGACCGGGTTGCCGGCGCCCAGCGCTTCCACCAGCGACGGGTTGGTGCCGCCCACGCGGTGCCCGTGCACGTAGGCCAGGCTGTGGTGGCGCAGCGCCTGCACCACCTGCTTGTCGTAGATCGCGCCGAGAAAGCGCACCTCGCCGCCGGCGGCCGCCTGCACCTGCCGGTGGTAGGCATGGCCCGCGTCGTAGTGGCCCAGCACGGCCAACTGCACGCCGCGCGGGCGCGCCGAGAAGCCCTGCACCGCCTCGAGGATGGAGTTCTCCGGCTCGGGCCGCGCCACCAGCGTGAGGTAGCGGCCGGGCTCCAGGCCGAGCGCGCGCACGGGCGCCGCGGGCAGGTCGCCCAGCGCGTCGGCGCCGTAGGCAATGGTGGTGATCTTGTCGGCGCGCGTGCGCGTGGCCAGGTGCGCGTGGATGGCCGGGTGGTCGGCCACGAGATGGTCGCCGAGCCAGCAGCCCGCGCGCTCGTTGAGCCAGAACCAGGCCTTGGCCACCGGCCCCCACTTGGCGCGCGACCACTCGATGCCGTCCATGTTGATGACGTTGGGCACGCCGCGCAGCCGCAGCCAGGCGCAGAACACGGCCGTGTTGTAGCCCAGCGTCAGGCACAGGTCGCGGTGCGCCGCGGCGTGGCGCGTGGCGTGCCAGTCGAAGACGATGGTGCCGGCAGCCCCTGCCTGCGCCACCGGGATGCGCACGCGCTCGATGCCGCGCCACTGGTCGTGGACCACCGGGCCGGCACCGGCTTCCTGGCAGTAGACGACCACGCGCCAACCCTGCGCCACGAGGTGCAGCGCCAGGTGCTCGGCGAAGGTCTCGAAGCCGCCGTGGGCGGCCGGCACGCCGCGGATGCCGAGGATGCGCAAGGTGGGCTGGGTCATGGCGTGGTGGCAGGCGCCTGCGTCGCGGTGGGCAGCGGCACGCCGAGGCTGGCGTACAGCGCCAGCATCGCCTGCAGGTAGGCCGGCTGGTTGTAGTGGGTGGCGACGTGCGCGCGTGCGGCGCGGCCCATCGCCGCGATGGTCGCGTCGGGCTGGCCCATCACCTGCCGCAGCGTGTCGGCCAGTGCGGCTGCGTCGCCGCTGGGAAACAGCCAGCCCGTCTCGCCAGGGGCGATCAGCTCGGGAATGCCGCCGATGTCGGCACCCACCACGGGCTTGCCCAGCGCCATGCTCTCCAGCACGCTCATCGGTGCGTTTTCGTACCACTCCGACGGCAGCACCACCGCGCGCGCGCTGCGCACCCCGTCGTGCAGCGCCTGGCCGGAGCGAAAGCCCAGGAACTCGACACGCCCACCGCTGCGCTGCGCCAGCGCACGCAGCGCCGCTTCCTCGGGCCCAGTGCCGGCGATGCGCAGCGGCACGCCGGCCCGCGCCGCGGCGTCGATCAGCGTCGCCACGCCCTTCTCGGGCGCCAGGCGGCCGAAGTACAGCACATGGTCGCCGGGCGCGAACGCGGGCATGAAGGCGCTGCTGTCGACGTAGTTCGGGATGTGCACGAAGCGTTCGCGCGGCCAGCCCCACTGCACGAACTTCTCCAGGAAGAAGCGGCTCGGCACGACGATGCGGTCGACGTGCCGGCGGTAGCTGCCGAGCCAGCGCTGCACGCCGCTTTCCACCGCGACGATGGCGCTGGCGCCCAGCGAGCCGCGGATGCAGCGCTGGCGCACGACGTTCAGCACGCTGCCGTCGCGGCAGCGTTCGCAGATGCCGCCGGCGTTGAGCATCTTGTAGGCCGGGCACGCGATCTTCAGGTCGTGCGCGGTCAGCACCACCTTCACGCCCGCGGCCTGCAGCGTGCCCAGGATCGACGGCGACAGGTGGTGGTAGATGCAGTGCAGGTGCGCCACCTGCGCCGGGAACTCCGCCAGCAGCCCGCGCAGCCGGCGTTGCGCCTCGAACGAGTGCACCACCTTGCCGGCCATCACCAGCTTCTGCAGCAGGCCGTAGTCGTGGCCGAACTCGAGTTCGTCGACGAAGTGCCGGCTCCAGGGCGTGGGCAGGTTCTTCGGGTGCTGCATCGAGAAGTAGCCCACCTGCCAGCCGGCGCGCTCCATCAGCGCGGCGTGCTCCAGGTAGACGACGTCGGAGCCGCCGCGCCGGTAGTGGTAGCTGTTGATGTTCAGCAGCCTGCTCATGTCGCTGCGGCCCGTGGAAGCGGTCGCGCCGCATCGGACTGGCGCTGCGCCAGCGCGCCGGCGCTGAAGAAGAAGATCGCCATCGCGGTGTAGTTGCCGATCAGGTTCTCCGAGAAGCAGTAGATCGCCACCACCAGCAGCGGCACGGTCTGCCAGCCGCGGCCGCAGCGCACGATGGCCCGCCACAGCAGCCAGACGAACCCGACCAGGCCGAAGAGGCCGAACTCGAACAGGAAGCGCACGTAGTCGTTGTGTGGCACCAGATGCAGGCGCGACAGCGGCACCGACTGCGAGACGCCGAAGCCGAAGAACCACTGGTACGGCGATGCCGCCACGTACAGGTCCCACAGGTCCAGCCAGTGCTTCAGGCGGAACAGGAACGACAGGTCGGTGGTCTTCAGCAGCAGCACCAGCTGCGCGAACGTCACCGTGCGCAGGTCGATGCGGCCATCGGCCAGGTACTGCACGCTCTGCACCACCGGCGTGATGCGGCTGTAGGGGCCGACATCGGGGAACAGCAGGTAGCCCGCCGTGCCCAGCGCGCAGACGACCAGCAGCACCAGCAGTTCGCGCCGCCGGCCCACGCCCAGCAGCAGCGCCAGCAGCACGGCCAACAGCACGCCCAGCGTGCCGAACATCACGCCCACCAGCACGTACAGCAGCACGCTGCGCACCGGCTGCCCGCGCAGCACGCCCAGCAGGCCCAGCAGCGTCACCGCGTACAGCGCGGCGTTGTTGCGGTTCGAGAACACGCCGGCCTCGCGCGTGCCGTCGATGACGAAACCCGCGCGTACCAGCTGCACCGCGAACACCGCCAGCGGCACCACCACCAGCAGCCAGAAGCACACCCGCACCGCCGGCTGCTGCCATGCCGCCTGCACGCGGCCGCGCTCGAACGCAGCGCCGAAGACCATGAACAGCGGCACCAGCAGGATCTTCAGCAGTTCGTTCCAGGCCGCCACCTGCGGGTTCACGACCAGGGTGCAGGCCATGCCCGTGTAGAACACCGCGAAGCCGGCGGCCAGGCCGCCCGCTGGCTGCGGCCGGCGCCCCGACAGCAGCCAGTGCCCGGCGAGCAGGCCGAAGATCAGCACCGCCCAGGCATTGGCCAGCGCCTTCAGCAGCCCCGAGCCGGCCAGCTGCGCCAGCCCCAGCAGCCCCACGTAGCTGCAGAACAGCGCCAGGAACAGCAGCGTGCCGTCGATCGGCGTGCTGCTGCGCGTGTGGGGCAGGGTGAGCGTCGTGCCGCGGGCCATGTTCAGGTGCGTGAAGGGGTGCCGAGAATAGCGGCGCGCACGGCCTGCGCCGCGCGTTCCCAGTCGAAGGTCGTGACCACCAGTGACCGCGCCGCCAGCCCCGTGGCCTGCGCCGCAGCGGGGTCGCGCAGCAGCGCCACGGTGGCGGCGGCCATCGCTGCGGCGTCGTCCTGCGCCACGACACGCGCATGCGTGCCGGCCACGAAGCCCGGGATGCCGTTGAACGCCGCCGTGCCGCCGACCACGGCGCGCGCCGCGGCCATCGCCTCCAGGGTCTTGTTGATGAGCCCGAAGCCCTTGAACACGGGGCTCCACACCACGGCAGCACCCGCATAACACGGCAGCAGATCGTCGGCGTAGGGCTGGTGCACGACACCGTCGGCCGCGGCCAGCGCCTGCAGCAGCAGCGCCGGGGCGTTGCGCCCGACGACATGCAGCCGCGCTGCGGGCACGGCCTGGCGCACCAGCGGCCAGACCCGCTCGACCAGCCAGTGTGCGGTGGGCACGTACTCGCCGCCCAGGTCGGCCACGAACAGCACACCGGGCGTGCCGGTCGGCGGCAGCGCGAACAGCCGTGCATCGACGCCGTTGGGCACCACCTGCGCACGCGCGGCCGCCGCCGGGCCGGCCAGCGTGCGCAGCGCGGTGCGGTCGGCCTCGGTCTGCACCAGCACCACGTCGCAGCGCGCCAGCAGGTCAGCCTCGATGCGGCCGATGCCGCCGGCCCGCAGCGCGTCGATCGCCGCCTTCACGCGCTGCCGCGGCCGCAGCCCGGCGGCACGGCCGCGATGGCGGTACTCGGCTGCCGTGCAGTCGTTGACCGCGGCCACCGTGCGGCCCACCGACAGCCGGGCCGCGGCGCACACCGCACGCCACTGCGCCAGTGCACTCATCGGCGACACCAGCACCGCCGGCGCGCCCTGCAGCACCTGCGCCGCGTTGTCCTGGCCCGCGGCCAGCACCCAGCCGTGCTGGAACATCTCGCGCCGCGCCAGTTCGTCCAGCACGCGGCGCCAGCGCGGGCGCCGCTGCAGGCGCAGGCGCAGCACCGGGCCGTACAGCGCTTCGTTGCGGGCCACGAACCCCTGCTGCGGCGGGCCGCCGTCGGGTTCCAGCAGGCACAGCCGCACGCTGAAGTGCTGCTGCAGGTGCGCCAGGTGGTGGAACAGCGGCAGCGTGATGCCGTTGCGCGGCGGCGCCGGCAGCTGGTCGGTCACCAGCCACAACACGGGCCGCGTCATGGCCGGTCCTCGAAGTTGCGCGCGGCCAGAGCCTTCACTGCCGGCCACTGCGCCGCGACCTGCGCCCGCAGCGGCTGCAGCTCGGCGACGAACTGCACCAGCCGCTGCTGCAACGCGCCGTCGGCCAGCGCCTCGGCCGGTGCCATCGCCACCCAGTCCGCCAGGCCGAAGTGGCGCAGCAGGCCTTCGAACTTGCCCTGGTAGGCGAAGGCCAGCACCGGCACGCCGCCGCCCAGCGCGGCGATCGCCAGGTGCATGCGGCCGGTGACCACGCCGTCCAGCGTGGCCGCCAGGGCCTTGATGCCGGCGGCGCTGGGCGGCGTGGGCAGCGCCAGCGTGCGGGCGGCCGTGGTGGGGTCGAGTGCCGCCTGCAGGGCCTGCAGCGCTTCGAGATCGCCGATACCGGCGCGGTCGTCGTGCGGCAGCAGCAGCCAGGCAACGTCGGGCACGGCGGCCATCGCTGCGGCCAGGCGCTGCACCAGCGCCTGCACGGTGCCGCCGGCAGCATCGCCGCGGAACAGCAGCGGGTGCAGGTTCACGGCCACGACGCGCTGCCCGAGCGCGCGCTGCATCGCGATCCAGCGGGTCGCCGGCAGCGCCGCGGCTTCTGCGGCGTCGGGCTGCAGCATGAAGGCGACGTCGGCCACCAGGCGCGCCGGCACGCCCACGCGGCGCTCGAAGCGCTGCAGCGACAACGGATCGCGCAGGTGCACGCGCACGCCGGGGTGCAGGCGGCGGAAGGCCCAGGGCACGATGGCGGCCGGATGGTCGTTGAGGCTGAAGCCGGTGAACGCGGTGGCCACGCCGGCGCGCTGCAGCAGGTCGGCGGCAACGATGCGGCGCAGCGCCTCGACCGGCGAGTAGTGGCCGTCCATGATGTCCGCGCCCATCAGGAAGGCCACGCGCGGCCGCGCGCTGCGCATCTGGCGCAGCAGCCGCAGCGGCATGGCGACGCTGCCCCAGACCTCCAGCCGCTGCAGCCCCAGGCGGTCGGCGCAGGCCCGCGCGGCGTCGGCCTGCACGCTGACGTACACCTGGCGCACGCCGGGCCGCGTGCGCAGGTGCTGCAGGATGGCCGTCATCATCGCCTCGTCGCCCTTGGAGCCGACCAGCGTGACCGCGTCGCACGAGAGCACGAACGCGCTGTCGCCGCCTGGCCGCGGGCCCAGCCCGAGGCGCAGCGCGCCGCGCGCCAGCGCCCAGGTGCAGGCCAGCAGGGCCTGGTGCAGTGTGGAGGACAGTGCGCTCATCGTTCTTGCCAGGCCAGGCGCAGGTAGCGCAGTTCGTTGAAGAGACGCTGCCGCGACAGCACCAACAGCGCCGCCGCATGCACCAGTGCAAACGCCGCCAGCAGCAGCGCGCAGCGCAGCAGCAGCGGCCAGCCGGCGTCGGCCAGCAGCGGCCGCAGCGCCGCCACGCTGACGGCCGCGCACAGCGCCGCCAGCAGACCCGGCCACAGCGCCTGCACGAGGCGGCCCACGTCGGGCCGGATGACACGCGCCACCGACCAGAACGACAGCGGCGCCACCAGCAGCTGCGACAGCAGGAAGTGCAGCGCCAGCGTCTCGGTGCCCGACGCCGGCGCCAGCGTCAACACGGCCAGCGCCGCCAGCACCTTCACCAGGTTGATGCCGAGGATCCAGCCCGCGCGCCCGTCGGCAGCAAGAAGCGCGCCGTTGAAGAACTGCACCACCTGCACCGCGCCCAGCAGGCACAGCCATTGCGCCGTGCCGGCGCTGGCGGCCCAGCGCGCACCGAACAGCAGCGCCGTTAGCTCGTGCGCGCACACGGCCACGGCCACGAAGACCGGCAGCGTCGTCGAGGCGGCCAGGTAGACGAAGCGGTGGTATTGCTCGGCCAGCGCCTCGCGGCGCTCGACGATCTTCGACAAGGCCGCGGTGGCCACGTCGGTCAGCATGCCGCCCAGCAGCTGCAGCAGCGTGAGGTAGAGCTTGGAGCCCACCGCGTACAGGCCCAGGCCCGCCACGCCCAGCTTGGCCAGCACCACCACCTCGACCAGCCGCGCGGCCAGGAAGTCGAGCGCGCGGCTGGCCATCGCGCCGCTGCCGTAGCGGGCCAGCGCCCGCAGCGCCGCGCCATCGCGCCGGGCTTGCGGGCGCCAGCTGCTGCCGCGCGACAGCAGCACCGCCGCGACCCCGGCCGCCACGCCCGCCTGCACCACCAGGCTGGCGGCGCCGAAGCCGCTGGCCGCCAGCGCCAGGCCGATGGCCCCCGAGACCAGCGTGGCAGCGATGCCGGCACGGGCCACGGACCTGAAGTCGAGCTGCTGCTTGCGCCAGGCCGTCTGGAAGGCCACCACCAGCGCCAGCGGCGGCACCGGCGCGGCCAGCGAGAGACAGGCCGCGGCGCCGGGCGTGTCGGACCCCATCGCCAGCGCCGCGATCGGCCCGGGCAGCAGCAGCAGCGCCAGCGCCGCCAGCATCGACACCGCCAGCGCCAGCCCGAAGGCCTGGTCCAGATGCGCCGGCAGCAGGCGCGGCGAGCGCACGATGGCGTCGGGCAGGCCGAGCTCGGCCACGATGGCCACGGCGGCCAGCACCAGCAGCACGGCGGCGGCCACGCCCATCTCGGCGGGCGACAGCAGCCGCGCCAGCACCACGAACAGGCCCAGCGCCAGCAGCTTCACGCTCCAGTTCTGCAGCGCCGACCACAGCAAGGCCAGCGCGGTGCGCGATCGCAGGCTCTTCGCCGCCGCCATGTGCCAGGTGTTCAGTGCGCCCGCGCGCGCCGCCTCACGGCGCCGGCACCGCGCGCGCCGCGCCGGCCAGCCAGCGCCGGCCCTCGGGGTCCAGGTGGGCCAGCAGGTCGCGCGTGAAGGCCTCCTGGTCGGCGAAGGCGCGGGCGCTGTCGCGGTTGATGGTGGACACCCGCACCAGCAGGCCGTCGGGGATCTCGCGCCGCAGGCCATGGCGCAGCTCGATCAGCCGCTTCTCGAAGCCGCCCAGCGAGACGGTGTCGCCGATGGTCGTCCAGTAGGTCACGGGCTCGTAGCGCTGCTGCGCCAGCGAAGTCTCGAGGCGGCGCACCGGGATGCGGCCCTGCACGGTGTCGATGGCCCCGGTGCGGCTGGAGTCCAGCGCAAAACCCTGCGCCGGGTAGCAGACCTCGGGGTAGTGCACGGCCATCGCCGCACGCTGGTCGTCGCCGTAGGCGATGGACAGCATCACCACGACACCGCGGTCGTTGATGTAGGTGCGGCTGAGCAGCTGCGTGTAGATGCGGTCCAGCGTCTGCAGCGCCTGCGGGTCGGGCAGCACCACGGCGCCCACGCGCACCGAGCGCCACGGCCCGAAGCGCTCGGGCACCAGTTGTTCGAGCTGGATGCGCGGCCGCGCGTCGGACAGCTTGTGCACCGGCCGCACGGCGTAGGCCAGCGCGCTCACGGCCAGCATCAGCACCGCCATCAGCAGCGCCGCCCGCATGCCGGGCTGCAGCAGCAGCGTCTTCACGGCGCAGCGGCCGCGCCGGGGCGGTGGCGGACGACGACGCGCACCAGGCTGTCGGCGCTGAGGATGAGCAGCAGCGCCGCCAGGAACAGCACCATGCCGGCGAAGCCGTGCAGGAAGCCCTGCCCCGCGGCGTCGCCCAGGTGGTAGGTGATGAGCGCCAGCGCGATGACGCGGATGACGTTGGCCGCGAAGCTGATCGGCACGATCAGCAGCGCCAGCGTGATGTTGCGCGCCGCCGATTCGTGGCGCACCAGGTTCAGGTACAGCAGGCCCAGCGCCTCCAGCGTGAGCAGCGTGTTCAGGCCGGCGCAGGCGTCGGCCACCAGCAGCTGGTACGGGCCCACCTGCAGGATCACGCCGGTGCGCGCCACCGCGTAGCCGGCGTTGTAGAGGATGAACTCGGCCACCGACGACACCGCCAGCTTCATCGGCTGCGTCAGCGTGTCCACCACCACGCCGGGCAGCGGCACCATGAACAGCAGGAAGAACATCGGGAACCACACGCTGCCCAGCGCCGCCGTGCCGCGCAGCACCAGGATCGCGCCGGCCAGCAGCCACAGGAAGGAGCCGACCTCGAACATCTGGATGCCCTGCGCGCGCCCGAACACGTACAGCAGCAGCCCGAAGCCGAAGCAGCCCCAGCCCCGCCAGGGCGCCGGTTGCGCCGGCAGGGCCACCACCTCGGGCCACTTGCGCCACAGCAGCCACATCGCGATCAGGAAGACCATCGGGCCGTGGCCCTGCTGGTCGGAGGCCCAGACGTTCTGGAACAGGTCGCGCGCGGTCGGCACGTACAGCGCCAGCGCGCCCAGGCCGAGCACGGCGAAGGGCGCCAGCGGCGCGGCAGCCAGGCGGTTCATCGGCAAGTCAGTGCTCGTTGTAGACGACACCGCAGACCCGCGTGGTGCTGCCCGAGAACGAGGCCAGCAGGTCCTGCAGCGCGGCCAGCCGGCTGCTGTGCCGCCGCGCCACCAGCAGCGCCGCGCCGCAGCGCGCCGCGATGACACCGGCATCGGCGCCGCGCACGGCCGCGGGCGTGTCGACGATGACGTGGTCGAACTTGGCCGTCAGCTCGCGCAGCAGCAGCCCGAAGGCGGGGCGCTCGACCAGTTCCAGCGGGTTCGGCGGCGTGATGCCCACCGGCAGCACGAACAGGTTGCCGACGCCGGCCACCTGCTGGATCACCTGGCTGTCGCTGCGGCCCGACAGGATGCCGCTGAGGCCGGCCCGGTTGTCCAGCCCGAACAGCGTGTGCAGCCGCGGCGTGCGCATGTCGCCGTCGACCAGCAGCGTGCGCGCGCCGCCCAGCTGCGCCAGCGCCACCGCCAGGTTGGCAGCGCAGTAGCTCTTGCCGTCACCGCTGTCGGGGCTGATGACGGCAACCGCGCGCCGCGACGCGACGTCGTCGTCGGCGAAGGCCCGCATCATCAGCTGGCTGCGCAGCGCGCGGAAGGCCTCGGCGCGCGGGCTGAAGGGCTCGCGCAGCATCACCAGCTCGGGGCTGACGTCGCGCTGTTCCTCGGGCGCGTAGGGGTAGTGGAACTGCCGGCTCAGCGCAAACAGCACGTCGTCCTGCGTCGCCATGCCGAGCGCCACTGCAGCCTCGCCGAAGCGCACGCCTTGCGTGCGCTGGTGCTGCAGCACGCGTTCGACCTGCTCGGCCGAGAGGTTGCGCAGCTCGGCGAGGATGTCGCCCATCGAGCGGTCCTGCACGGCGCCGCCGGCGGCCTGCAGTTCGCGCAGCGGCGCGTTCGGCATCGGGATCGGGTCCTGGAAACGGGCCATCAGGCCTCCTTCGCCTGCGCCACGGCGCCGGGCGCCATCAGGCGTTGCTGCATGGTCTGCGCGCGCGACCGGCCTGGCCAGGCGCGGCCACCCGGCCGCGGCAGCACGCCGATCACCGGCAGGCCCAGCGCCTGCACCACATCGACGGTGCTGCGCACGCGGCGGTCGTAGAACTCGAGCAGCAGCGCCGTCACCACCGCCAGCAGCAGGCCGAGGAAGACCGACAGCAGGCTGTTCAGCAGCAACCTGGGCGACGACGGCTGCAGCGGAGGCGTGGCCTGCGTCAGCACGCTGACGTTGCTCTGCTGGGTCTGGCTCTCCAGGCTGGTCTGCGACAGGCGCAGCTGCACGTTGTCGTAGGCGCGCTGCGCGCCTTCGACGTCGCGCTGCAGCAGCAGCATCTGGTCGCGCAGGGCCTTGGTGCGCAGCACCTTGGCACGCTGCGCGTCGAGCGCGGCGCGCACCTCGCGCTCGCGCTGCACGTTGATGTCCTGCGTGACGACGACACCGCCGCTGACGCGCCGCGTCTCGGCCTCCAGCCGCTGGCGCAGCGACTCGACGTTGGCGCGCGCCTCCAGCACCTGCGGGTGGCGGTCGCCCAGCCGCGAGCCCAGCTCCTGCAGCCGGGCCTCGCCGCGGCCGATGTCGGACTTCAGCTGCGCGATGACGGGGTTGTTCAGCACTTCCTGCAGCCGGTCGCCCGAGGCCGCGACCTGTGCCTGGCGGCTGCGCGACTCGGAGGCCAGCGCCTGCAGCGCCACCAGCTGCGAGCTCAGCTCGTTCAGCCGCGCGGTCTCGACGTCGAGCCGCTCGTCGCCGGCCACGATGCCGTTGTCGCGCTGGAAGTTGCTCAGCTGCGTCTGCGCGCGGTCGAGCGCGTCGCGCAGCTCCTTGACCTGGCCGTCGAAGAAGCCCGAGTACTGGCGCGCCGGGTTCACGCGCAGTTCCAGCGCCGTCTCGACGTAGGCCTGCACGTAGGCGTTGGCCAGCGCGGCGGAGAAACGCGGGTCGGCCGCGCGGTAGCTGACGGCGATGACGCTGCTCTCGCGCGAGGGCAGTACCTCCAGGTTCTTCTGGAGCAGCTGCACCAGCCACTGCTCGATGGAGCCTTCGCTGCCGCCTTCCTGCTGCCACTGCTGGCGCACCGCGGGCTGCTCGGCCAGGCGCAGGTTGCGCACCACGCGCAGCGCCACGCGCTCGCTGCCGATGATGTCGACCTGGGTAGCCATGACAGCCGGCGACGTGATGCCGCCGTTGACGATGGCCGAGATCGGGTCGGGCTTGAAGTCGACCACCACGCTGGCGGTGGCCGTGTACTGCTTGGGCAGCGCCAGGCTCACGGCCACCGTGGCGCCGACGCACAGCGCCAGCACCAGCAGCACCACCCACCAGCGCGCACGCAGGATCGACAGGACTTGGGCGAAGGTCATCGGTGCAGCCTCGGCGTCAGAACAGGCTCTCGCGCACGAAGACGACGTCGCCGTCCTGTACGCGGTCGTCGAGCGTGGGCTCGATCACGGCGATGCGGCCGTCGGCGGCCTTGCGGTGGACGCGCAGGCCCTTGTGCGTGCCGCGCTGCGTGAGGCCGCCGCCGGAGGCCAGCGCCTGCATCACGGTCATGCCGCGCTCCAGGCGCAGCACGCCGGGGCGCTGCACCTCGCCGTAGATGTAGACCTGCGGCTGGCGGTCGACCCAGACGGTGTCGCCATGCTGGATGCGCAGGTCCTGCTCGCGGCCGCCCGGACCGAACAGCGCCGGCAGATCGACCTCCAGGCGCATCGGCTGGCCGTCACGCGTGCCGGTGACGACCACGCGGTCGGCGCCGTTGTTGGCCGTGCCGCCGGCCAGCGCCAGCAGGTCGGTCAGCCGCAGGTCGGTCACCTCGAGCGGGTAACGGCCCGGGCGGTTCACCTGCCCCAGCACGCTGGCCTGGTTGCCGCGCACCTGCACCACCACCAGCGTCACCTGCGGCTGCTTGACGAAGCTGCCGTTGCGCAGGCCGTCGGCGAGAAGCTGCTCGGCCGCGGTGACGCTCAGGCCACCCAGGCGGACGGAGCCCAGCAGCGGGTACGACACGACGCCGGCCTCGGTGACACGCGTTTCCAGCGACAGGTCGGGGTTCTGGTAGACGCTGATGCGGACCACGTCACCGGCACCGAGGCGGTACTCGGCGGCCGGCACGGCAACTGGTTGGGCTGGCTGCGCGGCAGCGGGCCCAGCGAGCAAAGCCGTGCCCGCGGCGGCGCACAGCAGCGCGCGCGCGACCACCTGGCAAAGCGGAGGCAACAGGCGCATCACTTCAGGCCCATGCCCTTGCTGATCTCGGCCGGGCTCAGCGCGGTGCTGGCGGCCGGTGCGGCCGGGCTGGCCGGGGCCGCCGTCTCGCCGGCCGGCGCGGCGGCAGAAGCCGCCGGTGGCGCCGACTCGGCAGCCGATGCCGCAGCCGATGCAGGCTGCGCGAACTTGCCGACGTAGTCGATCGTCGCCGCGGCGCGCAACGCCTTCAGGTCGTCTTCGGCCAGCTTGCGCTTGCGTTCACTGAGCAGGAAACGCTCGATCAGCGGCTGCGCCTGTTCTTCGCTCAAGGGCTGCAGGCGCGAGCCGGCGAGCACGATGACCTGCACGCCGTTGGCCGAGGGCAGCATCACGGCCTGGCCGTCCTTCATCTTGGCGAAGCTGTCCACGCTGTTCAGCGGCAGCTGTTCAGCCGCGCGCACGGCCTGGTTGCCGACGAAGCGGAAGTCGTTGGCCTTCAGGTGGTCGATGAACTCGGTGATGTTCTTCGCGCCGGCCAGCTGCGCGCGCAGCCCGGCGTGCTGTTCGGGCCGCGCTTCGATAGCGATTTCCTGGATGTTGTAGATGCGGCGCTCGCTGAACAACGCCGGCTTCCCGGCGTAGTAGGCCTTGATGTCCTCGGGTGTCGGCTTGGTGGCCGACTCGCCGATCTTCTCGGCATAGGCACGCGCGATGATCTCGCGCCGCGCGGCCTCGATCTGCTGCACCACGCGCGGGTCGCGGTCGAGCTTGAGTTCGTCGGCGCGCTGCAGCGCCAGCTGCTGGTCGATCAGGCGTTCCAGGATCTGCCTGCCGGCGGCATCCGCCTGCTCGGGCCGAAGGTTGCGCTGCTGCTGCAGCACGAAGTTGATCTGGTGGACGGTGATCTCGTCCTTGTTCACGCGGACGGCCGTCTGGCTGGCCTGCTCCTTCTTGTCGCCGCAGCCCGCCAGCAGCACCGCAGCTGCCACTGTGGCCAGCGCCAGCCAGGAAGTGGCCCGCTTCACGCGGGCGTGCATCGAAAAGGTCATCGTCATGGTCCCTGGGGTGATCGGGGCTGCCGCGCCGCGGCGCTGTGCGGCGGCGCGCGGCGTGTTGCCGGCCCCGCGACGCCGTGCCGGATCCGGCCTGCAGCAAACCGGCGGGAGTGTAACTGTCCGACTGTGACGATTCGCACGCCGGACAGGGCTTGCAACATCCGTTTCCCAACGGTGCCAAGCAAGCCGCGGGCCCGCCGCGGCGCGAGGTGCTAACCGAGCGCCTGCACGCGCGCCAGTTGCCAGCCGCGGCCAGCCGACTTCAGGTTGGCCAGCAACCACAGCTCGCGAAACGGCGCTGCGCCGTCGTCGAGCCGCTCGCGGATCAACCCCGAGAACTCGACACGGGCGACGAAGGCTTCCTGCAGTTCCTCGATGCCCAGCAGCCGGGCGTCGAGCTTGAGCACCTCGGTGCGGTTCGGCCCCGGGCCTCGCTCGGCCAGTTGGTCCTGCAGCTCGGCCAGCAGCTGGTCGGTGGTCAGAGCCGCCAGCGCACGCAGGTCGGCGGCGTCCCAGGCGGCCTGCAGGCGCACGAAGCTCTGGCGCGCGACCTGCAGGAAGTCCTCGACCTCGGGATCGGGCGGAAGCGCAGCAGCGGCGTGCGACACACGGCGTGCGGAGACACGCCGCTTCAGCCGCGCCAGCCGCTTCAGCATTTGATGCCCACGTGCAGCGCGACGACGCCCGCACTGAGGTTGTGCACGTCGACGTGGCCGAAGCCGGCGCCTTGCATCATCGCCTTCAGGGTCGCCTGGTCGGGGTGCATGCGGATCGACTCGGCGAGGTAGCGGTAGCTGTCTTCGTCGCGCGCCACGACCTTGCCCAGCCAAGGCATGACCTTGAACGAGTACCAGTCGTAGGGCTTGGCCAGCGGCGCCGCAACCTTGCTGAATTCCAGCACCAGCAGACGCCCGCCGGGGCGCAGCACGCGGCACATCTCGGCCAGCGCGGCATCCTTGTGCGTCATGTTGCGCAGGCCGAAGGCGACGCTGACGAGGTCGAAGGCGTTGTCGGCAAAAGGCAGGTGCTCGGCGTCGCAGGTCGTCGTCGGCAGCGCCAGTCCTTCGTCGAGCAGGCGGTCGCGGCCGGTGCGCAGCATGGCCTGGTTGATGTCGGTGTGCACGACGGTGCCGCCCTCGCCCGCCTGCCGCGCGAAGGCGCGGGCCAGGTCGCCGGTGCCGCCGGCGATGTCGAGCACCCGCATGCCCGGCCGCACGTTGGCCACCGCCACCGTGTAGGCCTTCCACGCGCGGTGCATGCCCATCGACAGCACGTCGTTCATCAGGTCGTAGTTCGATGCGACCGAGTCGAACACGCCGCGCACGCGGCGGGCCTTCTCGCCTTCGTCGACGGTCTGGTAGCCGAAGTGGGTCTGGGCCATGGCGGAGGTTCCTTCAGTGGCTGCCGCAGGCGGCGCCGGCCTTGGCGGGCATCGGGGTGTCGCGCGTGACGCCGGCTGCGGCCAGGCGTTCTTCGTAGCGCTGCCACAGCTGTGCCGCGTCGCGGCCCAGCTCGTAGAGCAGGTCCCAGCTGAAGATGCCGCTGTCGTGGCCGTCGGAAAAGCGCGGCTGCACGGCGTAGTGACCCACCGGAATGATGTCGGTGACGAGCACCTCGCGCTTGCCGGTCTGCAGCACTTCCTGCCCCGGGCCATGGCCCTGGACCTCGGCGGACGGCGAGTACACGCGCATCAGTTCGAACGGGATGCGGAAGACCGCACCATCGTCGAACCCGACTTCGAGCACGCGCGAGGCCTGGTGCACGGTGACGGCAGTGGGCAGCGGGGAGTGGGGCTTGAGTCCGGCCATGCGAGGGGAGCGGGGTCGACCTGGGTTGACAGTGAAGCAGTGTAAAGCGGCCGCACCGCACCGCCACGTGCTGCGTGCACCGCCCTTGACGCAGGTAGGGCCGATCGGTCCTGGGGGGATTGGATTGTCTAGACGAGCACGCGCTCGATGCCGCCGTTGTTGGCACGCGCCACGTAGTCTTCCAGCCAGGTCTCGCCCAGGATCTTGCGTGCCATCTCCACCACGATGTAGTCGGCTTCCAGCAGGCCGTTGGCCAGGTCGCCCTCGTAGCGCTTCAGGCCCTGCAGGCAGCTCGGGCAGCTGGTCAGGATCTTCACGTCGGCCTGCGCGCCCACGGTCGTGGTGGCACGCAACGCGGCCTCGCCGCGGCGCAGCTCTTCGGTCTTGCGGAAGCGCACCTGGGTGCTGATGTCGGGCCGCGTCACGCCCAGCGTGCCGCTTTCGCCGCAGCAGCGCTCGTTCTTCAGCACGTTCGGGCCGACCAGGGCCTTCACGGTCTTCATCGGCTCCTGCAGCTTCATCGGGCTGTGGCAGGGGTCGTGGTACAGGTAGCCGCCCGAGGCCTGGTCGGCCGCCGGCAGCGTGATGCCCTTCTCCAGCAGGTACTCGTGGATGTCGACGATGCGGCAGCCGGGGAAGATGTCCTCGAACTGGTAGCCCTGCAGCTGGTCGTAGCAGGTGCCGCAGCTCACCACCACGGTCTTGATGTCCAGGTAGTTCAGCGTGTTGGCCACACGGTGGAACAGCACCCGGTTGTCCGTGATGATCTTCTCGGCCTTGTCGAACTGCCCGCTGCCACGCTGCGGGTAGCCGCAGCACAGGTAGCCCGGCGGCAGCACCGTCTGCACACCGGCCTGCCACAGCATGGCCTGCGTGGCCAGGCCGACCTGGCTGAACAGCCGCTCGCTGCCGCAGCCAGGGAAATAGAACACCGCTTCCGTGTCGGCCGTGGTGGCCTGAGGGTCGCGGATGATGGGCACGTAGTCGCGGTCCTCGATGTCCAGCAGCGCCCGTGCCGTCTTCTTCGGCAGGCCGCCGGGCATCTTCTTGTTGATGAAGTGGATGACCTGTTCCTTCACCGGCGCCGCGCCCAGCGTGGCGCGCGGCGCCGCAGTCTGCCGCTTCGCCGCGGGCTTGAGCAGGTCGTGCGCCAGGCGCTGCACCTTGAAGCCGACGTCGACCATGGCCGTGCGCATCAGCTTGATGGTCTGCGGGTTCGTCGCGTTCAGGAAGGTCATCGCCAGCGCGTTGCCGGGGCGGAAGCTCTTCTTGCCCATCTTGCGCAACAGGTTGCGCATGTTCATCGTGACGTCGCCGAAGTCGATCTTCACCGGGCACGGCGATTCGCACTTGTGGCACACGGTGCAGTGGTCGGCGACGTCCTCGAACTCGGCCCAGTGCGCCAGGCTCACGCCGCGGCGGGTCTGCTCCTCGTACAGGAAGGCCTCGATCAGCAGGCTGGTGGCCAGGATCTTGTTGCGCGGGCTGTACAGCAGGTTGGCGCGCGGCACGTGCGTGGCGCACACCGGCTTGCACTTGCCGCAGCGCAGGCAGTCCTTGATGCTCTCGCTGATGGCGCCGATGTCGCTCTGCTGCATGATCAGCGACTCGTGGCCCATGAGGCCGAAGCTCGGCGTGTAGGCTGCGCTCAGGTCGGCTGCCCAGGCGCCCGCGCTGGCGCCGCGCAGCAGCTTGCCCTTGTTGAAGCGGCCTTCGGGGTCGACGCGCGTCTTGTACTCGGCGAAAGGCTGCAGCTCGGCGTCGGACAGGAACTCGAGCTTCGTGATGCCGATGCCGTGTTCGCCGCTGATGACGCCGTCCAGCCGGCGCGCCAGCGCCATGATGCGGCCGACGGCTTCGTGCGCCGTCTGCAGCATCGCGTAGTTGTCGCTGTTGACCGGGATGTTGGTGTGCACGTTGCCGTCGCCGGCATGCATGTGCAGCGCCACCCACACGCGGCCGCGCAGCACCTCCTGGTGCAGCGTCTGGCACTGCGCCAGGATGGCCGCAAACGCGCTGCCCGGGAAGATGGCCTGCAGCGGCTGGCGCAGCTGCGTCTTCCACGAGGCGCGCAGCGTGTGGTCCTGCAGCAGCGCGAAGACGGTGCGGCCGCTGTCGGCCTGCACCACGTCCAGGTGTTCGAGCCAGAAGCGCCAGAGCGCCCGCACCTCGCGCAGCAGCGCCAGTGCCTGCTGCACGCGGTCTTCCAGCAGTTCGGCGCCGGGGATCTCGCCGGCGTCGTCGCTGCGACCCAGCGGCAGCCGGCCCTGCGTGAAGAACTGCTCCAGCCGGTCGACGAGCTCGAGCTTGTTGCGCAGCGAGAGCTCGATGTTGATGCGCTCGATGCCCTCGGTGTACTCGCCCATGCGCGGCAGCGGGATCACCACGTCTTCGTTGATCTTGAAGGCGTTGGTGTGCTTGCTGATGGCCGCCGTGCGTTTGCGGTCGAGCCAGAATTTCTTGCGCGCCTCGGGGCTGATGGCGGTGAAGCCTTCGCCACTGCGCGAGTTGGCGATGCGGATGACCTCGCTGGTGGCACGCGCCACGGCGTCCGGGTCGTCGCCCACGATGTCGCCGATCAGCACCATCTTGGGCAGGCCGCCGTTGCCCTTCTTGCTCTTGGTGGCGTAGCCCACCGCCTTCAGGTAGCGATCGTCCAGGTGCTCCAGGCCGGCCAGCAGCACGCCCGAGCGTTTCTGCTCGGCGAACATGAAGTCCTTGATCTCGACAATGCTGGGCACCGCGTCCTTCGGATTGCCGAAGAACTCCAGACAGACGGTGCGCGTGTGCTCGGGCATGCGGTGCACGATCCAGCGCGCGCTGGTGATCAGGCCGTCGCAGCCTTCCTTCTGGATGCCGGGCAGGCCCGAGAGGAACTTGTCGGTGACGTCCTTGCCAAGGCCCTCCTTGCGGAAGGTGCGGCCCGGGATGGTCAGCGTCTCGGCTCGGCGCAGGGTCTTGCCGTCGGGCGCGAAGTACCTGAGCTCGAAGCTCGCGACGTCGGCGTCGTGGATCTTGCCGCGGTTGTGGTCCAGGCGCGTCACCTCCAGCCACTCGGCCTGGGGCGTGACCATGCGCCAGCTCACCAGGTTGTCCAGTGCGGTGCCCCAGAGCACGGCCTTCTTGCCGCCCGCATTCATGGCGATGTTGCCGCCGATGCACGAGGCCTCGGCGCTGGTCGGGTCGACCGCGAACACATGGCCCGCGCGCTCGGCGGCGTCGACCACGCGCTGGGTCACCACGCCGGCTTCCGTCCACACCGTGGGCAGGGGCTCGTCGTGGCCGGGCACCTTCACCCACTCGACCTCGGTCATGGCCTCGAGCTTCTCGGTGTTGATGACCGCGCTTTTCCAGGTCAGCGGGATGGCGCCACCGGTGTAGCCCGTGCCGCCTCCGCGCGGAATGATCGTCAAGCCGAGCTCGACGCAACCCTGCACCAGGGCCGCCATCTCGGCCTCGGTGTCGGGCGTCAGCACCACAAAGGGGTATTCCACGCGCCAATCGGTGGCGTCGGTCACGTGCGAGACACGCGAAAGGCCGTCGAACTTGATGTTGTCCTTCGCCGTGAGGCGGCCCAGCACCCTGGTGGCGCGCTGGCGCAGCGCGGCCACCTCGTCGAAGGAGCGCGCGAAGGCGTCCACCGCGGCGCGTGCCGCCGTCAGCAACTCGCCCACCAGGGCGTCGCGCTCGCGATCGTCCTCGGGCGTGCGGCGCTTCTGCACCTCGGCCAGGCGGTGGTGCAGGGCCTCGACCAGCTGGCCGCGGCGCTGGCGGCTGGAGAGCAGGTCGTCCTGCAGATACGGGTTGCGCTGCACGACCCAGATGTCGCCCAGCACCTCGTACAACATGCGGGCCGAGCGCCCGGTGCGGCGCTCGCCACGCAGGCCGTCCAGCAGGGACCAGGCGCGCTCGCCGAGCAGGCGAATGACGATCTCCCGATCGGAGAACGAGGTGTAGTTGTAGGGAATTTCGCGCAGGCGGGGCGCGTCGTCCGTGGCAGTGGCGAGCAGCGGGAGCGGGGTCGGAGCGTTCATTTGGCGCTCGGCGGCATCAGGGGGAGCACCGAGGCGGGGATGGTATCGCAGCGCAGCATCCCCTCCCCTTCTCGTGGAAACCCCGGTTGTCATGACCGGGCAACCCCGTTG
>VFQO010000505.1_pt1 | contig 41112 bp, 77 predicted proteins | sample 3512331 | NCBI WGS metagenome assembly VFQO01 (sample SAMN10412371, study PRJNA504923) | tailings metagenome | isolation source: Replicate 3 from Balatoc abandoned mine | place: Philippines: Itogon, Benguet | collected 2017-08-28 | reverse complement strand
CTGCTACCGTTCTGCTCAGGTGAGTAGGGATGATTGCGGTCGTCATGGGCCCCCGATGATTCGTCATCGGGGGTTCCGCGTCTCCAGCAGCTCTCGCGCCTCGGCGGCGCGCTCCGGGGGTACGCAGACCCACCCTCTCGTCTCCAGCTCGGCAGCCTTGCGGTTTTCGCTGGTGCGCATACGTTTGGCGGTAGCCGCCGAAGTGCGCGTGATGTTCTCGCTCATGCGCAGACCGTATCACGTCTGACGGTTACGTGAACCGTGGTAAGATGAAGGCCCCGGCGGCGGTAACCGCGCGGGGCCATGTTCATCTCTGCGGGAGAAGAGGCTCCATCATGACACCGGAAGACCCCGATTCGCAGCACCTCTGCGCCATGTGCAGCCGCCCGGCTTATATCCGGCGGGACGGTCAGCGCGGTCGCTACTGCACCGCTGGCCCCTGCTCGAATCCCCGGCGCCGATGCCCGGTGTGCGGGAGCGAGTTCAAGCCCTGGGCCGGTGAGGCGAATAACAAATTCTGCACTGACAGGTGCCGCCTCGGGTACGCGCCGGAGGTCAGGTCGGAATCTCCGCAGGTGAGAGGGCGCTCTTGCGCCTGGTGCGGGGTGGTTGGCGGAGGAATGTTCCGCCAGGGTCGCTGGCCTTACATCTGCGAGGAGTGCCAGTATCCGATCCGTCACGTGGTGGAGCGACTGAAGAACCACAAGGTTCCCCATGAGTGGGCGAAGATTCTGATTGAGCGTCCGGGCTGCCAGATTTGTGGGGTCAATCTCTTGACTCCGGTTAGGCAGGACCGCGGAAAGATGCGAGCGCTTCTCGTTGTAGATCATGATCACCGCTGCTGCCCAGAGGGGAGATCGTGCGGAGAGTGCATCAAGGGCTTCCTCTGCAACGACTGCAACGCAGGGATCGGATTTCTCAAGGAGTCGGTAGTCAACGTTCAGCAGGCCGCTGAGTACCTGATCAGGGCTCAGGCAAGGCTCGGGCTGCCGTGATACGGTGATCGTTCAGCGCCCCGGCGCGGACTGCTCTTTCCTGGGTATGAGGTTCGCCCCTCACCTCCCTGGACGTGAGCTGCCCGCCGGGGCGCTTTACGTTCCCGCTGAGCGTGGGGCTTTTTCTTGCCCGCTGGAATTGACGCGGGAGGTTTCTGCGTGTAGATTCTGTGGTGCAAGCGAGACACCGGGCCGGGCAGTGAGGACGTGACCACGCCGGCCGGATGAGGATCGCCTGCACCAGCAGTGCAGGCGCGACGAGAAGAGGGGCGAATGATCTACGAGTTGCTGGCTTACGTGGCCACGCTGTTGTTCATCGGTTTCATCGTCTGGGTGGTGATGAAGTGAGCCCACGGAAGAGCATCGAGGCGCGGAAGCTGGCGTGGGACACCCTGGACCTGATCCATGAGAATCCGGACCGGCTGAACATGGCGAGCTGGCTGAGTCAGGCCGATGAGGACGAGATCGGCCAGACCGTGGTCCTCGAGGATCTGACGGTCGGGTGCGGCACGACGGCCTGCTTTGCGGGCTGGACGGTGCTGGTGGCCGGCGGTCAGTTGCACGAGGACGAGTGGTACGGCACGCAGGCGCAGCTCGGCGGCGACGTCGACGCCGTGCCCAAGGTGGCGGCGGATCTGCTGGAACTGAACAGCGACGAGGCGCACATCCTGTTCCACGGCGAAGCCGAGTACCTGGCTGCGAACGTCGCACAGGTCATGGGGCCGCGGCCGTGATCCAGCGGATGGGCCCGCGGCCCCACTACATGCCGACATGGAAGGCCGCGGCCGACTTCCTCGACGTCGAGGCCATCCGTCAGGAGCGCACGTACGCCGAACTCAGCGAGGAGATCGGCAGCCCGAAGCAGTCGGTCGGCCGGTGGCTCTCGCGCATGGTGGGTGCCCGCTTCATCCCCAAGGCGGATGCGGCGTGGGACCTTGCCAGGGTGCTGGGGTACGACATCGTGTTCGTCCCCCGAAAGCGATGAGCCGCGAGCGTAAGGCGGTCCGCGTGGATTCGTGGGCCGCCGTCGAACACCACCTCAAGGCCGAACTGGAGCGCGAGGGCGGCGCCATCCGGCACCTGGCCGAGAAGGCGGGGCTGAACGGCAACGCGGCCAGTAGGTGGCTGGGCAACGGGCGGGACAAGCGCACACCGACGGCCGAGGTGCTGCTGAAGCTGGCCGGCGCCGCCGGCTATGACGTGGTCCTCGCCCCGAAAGAGCGAAAGCGAGGGCGAGGATGAGCCCTCGCGGAGTGGGGCGGGCCGGACTGCACGACGGCATGCGCCCGCAGCGGCGGATGTGGATCGGCGGATCGGCCAGGGTCGAGGGCATCTCGCTGGGCAAGGGGTGGCAGGTCAGACTGACCTTGCGCCCCTGGCGCAGCAAGGTCCCTGTGCCCTGGTCGGCGCCGATCGAGGGCCGGCGCCCAGCCAGTGACCACGAACTGCTCATCGCTCGCGCCGTCACGCCGGGCTGGCCGGATGAGGATCACCCGGGCTACGGCATGGCGTTCGTGCTGCAGGGGCGGGACGGCCGCGAGCACGTCCTCCCCGCCGGCGTCGACCTGACCCTGCAACGCCTGCGCACTCCGCAGCGCGATCGAGAAGCGAACGAATGGAGATTCAGGTGAGCGATGAAACGGAAGGTCAGCGCGAGTTCCGCAGGCTGCTACTCAACCTGATGGGCGGCCTGTGCCCGTGCGGCCGGGTGCGAGCGGTGCGAGGGGCGTGCTGCACGAAGTGTGGCGGCGCGGACTTCGGCCACTCCGCGGCATGCGACAAGCGCAACCCGGAGGGGGCGATCGCATCGTGAGGGGCGAGGGCGTCAAGCTCAGCGCGCGGCAGGCGGAGATCCTCCCGCTGCTGGCCGACGGGCTGAGCAACACGGAGATCGGCGCGAAGCTGTACGTCAGCCACGGCACCGTGGCCACCCACGTGCAGCACATGCTGATGAAGTTCGAGGCGCGCAGCCGGGCCCACATGGTCCACCGCGCCCACCAGGAAGGACTGCTGTGAAGATCAGCGAGACGCAGTTCAACGATGCACTCCTGGCGCTAATCGAGGGGTCGGATGCCGAACCGGGGCGGGAGTCTGCACGTCTGGTGCCCGGCCTCTATCAGGCCCTCGACTCGCTGGGTATCGAGGTGGTCAGTGACGAATGCCAGTGCTCGACCACGGTGCGTGTCTACTGCCACGCGAAGAACTGCCACGGCGGCAGCGAGGTCGAGAAGTCCGTCGACATGCTCGCCCCGTTCGAGGACGTCTTCACCTGGCCGGCGGCGACGTGGGCGGACGTGCGGCAGGGGGACGTGGTGCGCGCGACGGAGGGGGCGAAGGAGGGCATGATCGTGAAGATCGGGCCGGTCTCCACTCGCGCGCAGAGCGGGGCGCGGTTCCGTCACGTCGAGCTGCTGTCGATCGAGGGTCACCGCGCCGTCCCGCCGCACGGCATGAACCCAGCGGCCACCGTGCAGATTCGTGTCACCCGACGGGAGCTGGCCGCGATCGAGTTGCTCGGGGGGTGGGCGAACCGTGTCAGCGCTGCTCAGCCTGGATGACCCGGAGGACTTCGGCGAGACACTGAGACTACTGCGCCGTCTGGCCGGAGTGACCCAGCAGGAGCTGGGCGCGGCCATCGGTACGAGTGCTGGGCGCATCGGGAAGTACGAGCGTGGCATCAACCCACCGAATCTCCCGACGGCTATCAAGCTGTTGAAGATTCTGGGCTACCGCCTTGCGATCGAACCCATCCCCGTGCAAGAATCAACCGAGCGCTAATCAGGCGCTGAAGAATCAAGAGGGGCGAACATGACGTTCAAGGCCGAAGACAATCTGTGGGCGAAGAAGTCCACGAAGTGCGAGACGCGCACGAACTCCGTCTCCAAGCACACCAAGCACGGCGTCGTGAAGCGCGAGATCAAGACGAAGGTCGAGGACAAGCGCGGATGACCCGCGGGCGCAAGTCGCCCTTCTCCCGCTGGACCAGCCAGCACGCCGGCCGCATCTCTCCCGAGGGCGGCCGGCGCCCCAAGGTCTGGCACTCCACGGAGGAGAAGGCCCTGGCCCATGCGGCCAAGGAGAACGAGGCGGTGTACGAGGGCCGGGAGGTCTGGGTGCCCTACCCGTGCCGCTGGGGCGCACACCACCTGCTCGGCGAGACGGCCGAGTTGCACTGGCACATCGGCAGACGATCGCAGAAATCAGGGAGAGGCTAATCTAACGTTCCCACCATCGTTCTGATACACTGAAGATATGACCGAGTACAAGTGGAGCGGACTTTTCCCCGGCTACAAAATTGGCAGTGACGGATCTGTCGTGAACATGAAGGGGCGCAAGCTCAAGACCGGCAGCGTGAACGGCTACTCGTCGATCAATCTGCAACGCGACGGTCGCGGGACGAAAACCTACGTGCACATTCTGGTGTGCGATGCGTTCCACGGCCCTCGTCCCGCCGGTCACGAGGTGGCCCACCTCAACGGTGTGCGTGACGATAACCGCGCCGAGAATCTGCGGTGGGCCACCCGCGCCGAGAATCACCACGACAAGCGTGGTCACGGCACGCATATCCAGGGCGAAGATATCCCGTGGGCAAAGCTCACCGAGGACAATGTTCGCGAGATAAAATCTCTGCCCCATCTTTCTACCGTCGAGTTGGGGCGGCGTTACAACGTCAACCCGTCGGCCATCTGGTTTATCCGGAGCGGAAGAAACTGGAAGCACGTTAAATGAACCTCAAGCTCAGGCCGTATCAGCGTGAGGCGATCGATAATCTGCGCTCACGCTGGGGCGCGGGAGCAATCCGCGTCCCGCTAGTCCTCGCTACAGGACTCGGGAAGACGGTAATCTTCTCGACACTAATCTCTGAGTGGCTTGACGAGAACCCAGGAAAGCGCGCGCTCGTCATCGCGCACACTAATGAGCTGATCGAGCAGGCGGCGAAATCTATCAGGCAGATTTCCCCCGGCCGTCGAGTCGGCATCGTCAAAGGTTCGTTGAACAATGTGACGGCGGAGATCATCGTGTCGTCGCGACAGACTCTCGCCCGTGAAAATCGTCGAGCACAAATCCAGCGCGTAGGTCTGGTCATCATCGACGAGTGCCACTTTGCCGTGCGCGCTAATTCGTACGGCACTATTCTGGAGCACTTCGGGGCGTTCGAGGAAACCTCCCCGGTGAAGGTGGCGGGCTTCACGGCTACGCTTGCTAGATCTGACAAGCAGAAACTCTCGTCGATCTGGGAGGACTGCACGTTCAAGCGCGACATTCTGTTCGGCATCAGGAACGGCTATCTTTCTGACGTCAAGGGTGAGCGCATCGTCGTCGACGGCCTCGACGCGAGGAACTTCAAGACGGTCGGCGGTGACTTCTCCGAACAATCCGTCGGTGAGGAACTGGAGCGCACGTTTGCCGTCGAGACGGTGGCGAAAGAGTGGGAGCGCCTGGCGCGCGATCGCAAGACCATCGCGTTCTGGCCGTTGGTCTCCATCGCTGAAGCAGCCGCGGCGGCCTTCAATGCACTGGGCGTTCCGTCGGCGGTCATCTCCGGCCAGACCGACAAGGCTGAGCGGCGCCGGATCCTGGCCGACTTCAAGAGCGGCAAGATCTGGACACTGCACAACGCCATGCTGCTGACTGCGGGGTTCGATGAGCCGTCGATCGATTGTGTGGTCAACGGCCGGTTCACCAAGTCCCCCGTGCTCTACTGCCAGATGGGCGGCCGGGGTACGCGCATCAACCTGCTGATCCCCCCGGAGCAGCGCCGCCCGCTCCTGCTTCTCGACGTCACCGGGGCCAGCGAGACGCTTGGCCTTCAGTGCCACATCGACCTCTCTCCCGAGCGCCCACTCGGCCAGCAGGCGGAGCTGCACCCCGACGCCACGCTCAGCGAGCTGGAGGAGTTCTACGCCGAGCAGATCGAGGAAGAGCTGGGCGGCCAGCGTTCCGGGGCGACGTCGTTCTTCGAGAGCGAGGAGTACCGGGGTGCGACGACGACGAAGGCGTTCGACCCCCTCGGCCGAGACAAGGTGTGGGGCCGGACCGCGGGCGGCACCTACTTCGTCAAGGCGTCGGTGCACGGCAAGGCGGACGCGTTCGTCTTCGTCGTCGAGAGCCTGCAGGGGGAACCGGGGACGTACGACATCGTGCAGTGCTCCACCAACCTCGGGTTCAACCCGCGGTACGACGCCGCCCCCGAGTGGGCGGGCGGCACCGAGCACGTCGGCCTGCATCTGGACATGGCGCTGGCGTGGGGCGAGGAGCTGGCCGGCGAGGCGTACAGCACGCGCAAGTCCTCGTGGCGTCGGCGGGAGCCGAGTGCCGGCCAGCAGGCGCTGGCGCGGATGCGCGGCGTGCCGTGGGACGGCGTGATGTCCGCCGGGGAGCTGAGCGAGGCGATCGACCAGGCGGTGGCGGATCGAAGAATCGATCCCCTCGTTGCCCGCGTACGATCTTCCGTGCAATAATCCAGGCGTAGACAATCACTTCAGGGAGAATGAGAGCGCACATGAGCACGGAGACCTACGAGTTCCGCGCGGCCGTCCCGCGCAAGCAGGCGCCCCGCGCGGGCGCCGGGCGCCCGGCCGAACCCAACCCGTTCATCGAGGCCGTCGCACGCGTAGCCGGCAAGACCCAGGTGGTCGACGGCCGGACCGTCCCACTGGCGGCGGAGACCGCGTTCGTACTGGACGCCGAGCACGGCGAGACGCTGAAGCAGCGCTGGGACCGCATCCGCCGCCAGCTCACCGCGGCAGGCAAGCAGGTGGCCGCGGACCACGAGCGCGGGCGGTACTACATCATCGATCGCTCGCAGGTGGAGCTCAACGAGGCGGCCGGGGTGTACACCTTTTCGTTCTGGGACAAGCACGCCGGACAGTAGGGCACAGCACGAGGGTCTGACCGAAGAACATGTCAGACCCTCGTGCTGTGCTTACGGTGTGGCGATCGAGAGATGAGGGGCGAGTAGATGACGGAAGTTTCGCGCGACAACAACATCGTGACCGACGCCGAGGTGTGGGGGCTGACCCCGCTGGAGAAGGGCCACTACTACAGCCGGACGGGTGACATGGTCCGCGCTCGGGACAGGCGGCACTGGCAGCAGCACTTCGAGAATCTCGCCGAGGTGGATCGCCTGTACGCCAAGTCGTTCTTCTTCCTGAAGATCGCCCTGTTCTGCTTCGCGGCGAAGGCGATCATCGCGGTGGTGGCGATGGTGATCTCGCTATGACGGGATCGAGTCTGTTCGACCATCACCGCGCGGAACAGGCTGCGCAGAATGCCGCCCCTGAGGGCAAGCAGTTCGGGGAGCGGTACCGCGGGCGGTATCACATGCCGCTGCTGCCCGGCGAGGCCGGGACGAAGAGCGGCGGGGACTGGGTGCCGTACGGCTTGATGTCGGCCACCAACCTGGCCGGGGCGATCACCGACACCCGCGAGCTGGCGATCTGGGAACGGCAGCGCGGTCAGATCGGGCTGGCGTTGCGTGACGATCTCGGCGCGGCGTTGACGGCGGCGGTGTGGAAAGCCAAGCGCTACCTCGACTCGTGGGACGGGCTGCGATCGAGCGACACCGGGCGGGCGCTGGCGGCGGAGCTGGACGGGATCCACGAGCAGGCGCGGGATGCGGCCGGGGGCTCGGCGGCGGCGAGCAAGGGCACGGTGCGGCACAACGTCTGGGAGGAGCGGGCGGTGACCGGCAGGCTGCTCGGCACCGAGCAGATCAACAGCGAGATTCTGGCGCTGGAGAAGCTGCTGGCCGAGCACGGCCTGGTCAGACTGCCGGGGCTGCAGGAGCGGGTGGTGCGCAACACGGCGCTGAACGCGGCGGGCAGGTTCGACGACATCGTCATGTCGGTCAAGACCGGACGACTCTACCTGGCCGACCTCAAGAGCAAGGCCAAGCCGTACTACTCCTGGCTGGAGACGTGGATCCAGCAGGCCGTGTACGCGTCCGCCGAGTACATGCTGTCGGTGGACAAGCAGAGTTATGAGCCTGGCCCGCTGACGAAGGTGGAGCAGGACCGCTCCCTGCTGCTCCGCATGCCGTCCGATGGCAGCGCGCCGTATCTGGAGAAAGTCGACTTGGAGGCCGGTCTACGCTGGGCGAAGCTCGCCCGCCAGGTAGTCGACGTGCGCAGCGAGGCGAAGTCGTCCACGACGTTCGCCGGCGTGGGATGGAGTGAGGCGCTGTGATCACGGTGGTCATCGAGGGAGACTGCGGCGGCGGCGAGCGGGAGTTCCGCGTTCGCCTTGACGAGAGCGACAAAGTCCTGTTCAGGGTTGGGTACGAGGAGATGGGTTGGGGCTTTGCGAACCTCATCCCGCAGCTCACCGAGCTGATCGAAGCACTGGGCGCGGAAGTCGACGATCAGACCACCTGAGCTTGACAAGAATTCCAGCGGCGAGTAATGTAGTCTTCAGTTGAGCGGGGCAAGAAATTGCCCTCCTCCACTCCCGGCTCCCCAGAGGTCACCAGGGGATGGGGCGGGTTGACCTGCTGGTGAACACGAGAACCGCATGGTGCTGCCACCGGAGACGGCGGCACGTGAAGGACCATGCGGTTCTCGTGAGCAAGCCCCGATAGCTCAACTGGTAGAGCACTGAGGCTAGCCGCAATAAGGTGCAGGGTATGCCGGTTCGAGTCCGGTTCGGGGCACGAGCGAGACAGGTTTGCGGTGACTGGCAGCTCAAGGATAACGCGCTGGAACCGTGGTTTGGTCCGTACCGACAGGACTGGGGCGCCGGCCCGCCAGAATCCGGCGGGCGCACGTGGGGGCGGACCTCCACGTGCGCTGCACCAACGACACGAACGACACGACAGAAACGAGAACAGCATGACTCAGCCGTCGAACGACCCGTGGGCCGCCGCTTCTGCCACTGCGCAGACCGGCCCGCCGGCCGACGAGAACACGTCGCTTTCGGACAGCTTCGCCCCGACCGGCTCGGGGACCGGCCTCTTCGACGAGGACACGGAGCGGGCGGATTCGCTCTTCACTCTGAATCACGCTCCGGGAACGAAGATCAAGGTGAAGATCACCGCTGAGCCGCGCGAGGTCCACTCGACCTGTCACCCGTCGCAGTCCCCGGACAAGCAGTCCCGGTTGAAGCAGTACTGGATGAGGGACCCGAACACCGGGAAGCGCGCCCCCGGCCTCGCCGAGTTCGCTCCGGACGGCTCGCCGAACGACAAGGTGGAGAACCTGGTCATCACCGGCCAGACCGACGAGCGTAACCCGGCCGTCGAGGGTGATGACGGCCGTCGCTCGTGGTTCGTCTCGGGCAGCAAGTACCCGCCGAAGGGTCACAAGATCGGCGAGCCCGTCCTGTCCGGCCGGATCGCCGTCAAGGATGCGATCCGTCTGGCTATCGCCGGGGGGATGCGGATGACGTGCGAGGCCGACCTGGTCGGCAAGACGATCGAGGTCCACCGCGTGCGGCGGCTTCAGCCCGGCGTGACTACGTCGTCGTGGCTGTGGCAGGCCCGGTTCGTCCAGCAGTAACGAGGCATCATTCAGCAGAGCCCGCGGGGAGTCGTCACCTCGCGGGCTCTGCGCTTTCAAGAGGGGCGAGATCATGGATATCAAGTCTGCGAGGATCTTTGGGATGGAAGCCGGATCACTGCTGGCCGGAGTGACACTGCTGGTCTGCTGCGCGGCACCCTCGGCGCCGAAGCAGGCTCCCGCGCCGATACCTACTCCGGCGGCCAGCATGGCTGCCGAGGCAACGAAGCGGGTCGTAACGAAGCGAAAGGTGAAGCGCTCGCCGGCCCCGGAGCGGACTGTGCGCACCAAGGATGTCCGGCCCGTTCTGCGGACGGTCACTCCGGGCGCGTATTGCAGCCCGTTCGGGGCGCGAGGGGTCAACAGGAGCGGCAAGACGTACACCTGCAAGGGGCCAGGGCGTAATCGCTGGCGTCGTTGAGAGAGGGGCGTAACGAAATGGAATGGATCAAGTCTTCGTTCTCGAACGGGAGCGGGGGGAACAACTGCGTCGAGGTCGGGCACGCGAGCAAGGTTGACGCCTTCTTCGTGCGGCACTCGACGCGACGCGAGCAGGGCTCGCACCTGATCTTCACTCGGGCCGAGTGGGACGCGTTCGTGAAGGGCGTCAAGGCGGGAGAGTTCGATGACATCTGAGCGCAAGCATCCGACGTGCATCGAGACGACGGGCCGTGCGGAACTTGCGGCCGGTGAGCGTTCGTGGATCTGCGGCCGGGACTGCCCGCAGGAAGGCGTGGGCGAAGACGCGTTCGTCACGGTGCGGGTGTCGCGCGAGATGCTGGCGCTGCTGTCGGACGGCTGGTCCCCGCCAGTGCGGGTGCGGATCGATCCGCTCCTGGAAGACGGGACGACACACACCATGACGGCAATGAGGCACGAGAAGGACTGCTTCCACTGCGGAGGGACGCGATGAGCAGCGAGCTGCGCAGCGGGGATCTGCTCTTCAGCGACATGGATGGGCTGGTACCCGGCGCCTTCCCTGTGGCGATCGGCCAGGGGCTGCTGTTCCTGTCCCGCCGGTGGTGGCGCACCGTCCGCTCCCCGCGCACCTGGTGGCACTGGCGTCACGCCGCAGTGATCGGGTGGGAGGGCCGGACTGTCATTCAGGCCATGCCGAAGGGCTGCGAAGAGGTCTCGTTCGACGAGGCGAAGCACTGGACGCCAGGCCACCTCTACATCCGTCCGAACTACGGTCTCGGTGGGGCGGCCTGGGTGGCCAGCGCCGCACGGCAGTACGTCGGGACGCCGTACGGGTTCGCGACGTACGTTCGGCTGGCCGCTGGCGCGCTGAGGTTCAGGCTCACGGAGGCGTGGCTACGCAAGCGGCTGTCGACGCGCAAGGACATGATCTGTTCGCAGCACGTGGATCAGTCCCTGGCCGACGCCGGCTACCACGTCTTCGACGACGGCCGCCTCCCGCAGGACGTCGTCCCCGCCGAGCTGGCCATGGCGCTGCTGAAGCTGCCCGGCCAGTTCCTCATTCCGAACCACCCGCAGTTCGGCCAGTGGACCGACAACGAGAAGTGGAGTGCGAAGTGAGCGCGATCGAGGACCGGCGAGAGGCAGCGTGTGATGCGTTCTACGACACCCCTGGCTGCGTGTCTGACCCTGATTCGGCGTTGACGCCGGCCATCGAGTCGGCCACGCGGGTGCGGATTACCGAGGAGCTGATCGAGATCTTCGACGTCGAGCGCAACGGGTCGACGGCCGCGGGCGACATCCGCGCCGGACTGACCGCCGTCTTCCTTGCCGCAGGATTCGAGGTTGTCGAGTAGGGGTCTGGCGTGCAATAATCAGTGCGTCATAAATCAACAGGGCAGGAATGAGGGGCGATGGGACTCAAGACGATGAAGTTCAACAAGGTCCAGGGCGTGATCCTCGGGGCGACGCTGGGCTTCGCGATGTGGGTCGGGATCGTGGCCGGCGTGTTCGCCGTGGTCGGCCGGTGAGCCCGCGGCACAGCGACGACGACGCTCCGCGCGGCGGTTCGGCCAGGGGCGGCAAGCGGGGCGACTTCCCGAAGAACAGGGAGTGCCAGGTCGAGAACAAGCACGAGATCATGGATTTCGAGCAGACCAGGGACCTGTTCCCGCTGAACCGCCGGCGCGGGAAGGACGATCGCAAGTGAGCCGGGACCGCAATGAGGTGGCCGGATCCGATCTGCCGCCGCGCGGCAAGGGGATCAACGAGCCGGACCGGCGCGCCGACAGGGATCGACTGGAGCTGATCCAGCGCGAAAAGCCGGACGGCTATCGTGGCAGGCACGTCGGCCCGTACCGCGGCCGGCACGAAGAGGGGCGAGGCTAGATGGGCCGTGAGAACCGGCAGGACATCAACAAGATTCGCCAGCGGGAGCGCGAAGAACAGCAGCGCCGCGAGCAGCACGAACGCGAGCAGCGCGAGCGGCAGGAACGCGAGCAGCGCGAGCGCGGCTACAAGGGCAAGCACAGGGGCCGGTGATGGGGTTCTTCAGCTACGAAGCCCAGCAGGCGGCCCGGGAGCTGGAGCAGGAGCGCGAGGCCCGCAAGACGGCCAAGCGCGAACGCGAACAGCGGGACCGGCGGGACAAGAAATCAGACGTCGACAAATCTGATCGCAAGAAGTAGGGTCGATGGCGTGAGGTCACCACGACTCACGCCATCTTTCTATTGAGGATGAATGAGGGGCGAATAGTGAACGGACAGCATCGAGGCGCGGCGCGGGGGAGGCGCCGGCGGGAGTCGTCGGCCAGACCCCTGTACGCCCTGCTGGTCACCCTGCTCGGCGGATTGCTCATCACGATGGCGGCGATGACGCTGCCCACCGGCGGCGAGGTCATCCACACCGTCGGCTTCCTGGCCGCGATCGTCGGCGGCATGTGCCTCGCCGCCGGCATCTACGAAGCCACCGGCGAGTAGCCGGCTCAGACACGACTCAGCCCCACCGCCAACAGGGGAGAAGCGGTGGGGCTGAGGGCTTTCTAGCCGGCGTGACCGCCGCGCTTCACGGCCTTGATTGTCGACGGCGCGAGCATGTCGGGCCGGGTGGCGGCCGCCCGGCCGGCGAACCAGGTTCCCGTGGCCACGAGCGCCGGCAGGAGCACGATCCGCACGCCTTCGGGGAGCGAGTTCACGAACTCCACGCCCCGGGTCTCGATGAGGCTGACGGCGGCCAGGGAGCCGACGAACGTCGCCAGGCTGGCGATCTTGACTTTCCACTCGGCGGGCATGACGCCCTCCTGTTCTCCTGCTACTTGCAGGGTTCGAAGACGGGCGCCGGATTGGCGGCGCGCACCTTGTCGGTCTCGACGCGGGCCTTCACGGCGGCCGCCCGCAGCGACTCGCTGGACGGCCCGCCGAGCAGCAGCATCATGTCGGCCTTGCGCTCGGCGTCGGTGGCCGCCGCTATCGCCGCGGCCCGGCGCTGCGTGGCGAGGTTCTGCTCGGCCAGGCAGTCACCCTGCTCGGCGCGCAGGTAGTAGAGGTAGGTGACCAGCATGAGCGAGAGCGCGCTCAACAGGTACGCCCCCACCCACAGCCTGCTGACTCCGCGCGCCGTCACCGTCGCCGTCCCTGGTTGAGGCGGTGTTCGGCCTCGACGCGCGCGGCGTAGATGACGGCGCCGATCACCGCCCAGAGTGCGAGGCTGGCGAGTACGGCCAGCCAGTAGTTCGCGGTCACGATCCCTGCTCCCTCTCGTCGGCGGGGGCCGTGGTGGTGGTCTGCTGGCCGCCCTCTCTGTTGCGCCCGATCGTAACGGGCGGCGCCGCCGCGATGAACACGGCGGCAGGAATCCCCATGAATGTCGCGTCTGGCATCGTCCCTCTCCAGAGCATGACGAATACGGTCACCGTCCATACCCCGAGGGCGACGATGACGAACGCGGGACGAAGCCAGGCAGGCACGGTTACGCGGCTCCGACGCCCGCACGGAGGACCGTGCGGAGCGCCTCGACGAGCTGAGCGGTGGTCGGCGCGCCGCCGGGCTGCGCGGCCTCGATGCGCGCCAAGGCGGCGCCGAACTGCACCAGCACCTGTTCGGTGGAGACGAGCCGCGCGGTGACGTCGTTCAGCTGGTTCTGCACCTGCCCGGTCTGGCCGCGGCTGTCGCTGTAGCGCAGCCAGGTGCCGGCGGCCAGGTTGCGGTCGGCGTTGCTCGGGTCGTACGGGTCCTGGAGCTTCTTGGCCCAGACGGCATCGGCGATGGCCGTAATCTCTGCGGCGGTCAGTGGCACGTCGTCCTCCTGCGGTTTGGCCGCCGTCGGGGCCACGCCCCACGAGCGGGTGTCGGCTTCTGTCGAGGTGGTGTAGAGCGCGGAGAAGTGCGCGTGGTTCGTGTGGGGGTCGGACCCCGAGTATGGGGCCCACGCCCACGCGTTGCTGCGGGACGCGATCCGCCGATTCCAGATCACGTATTTGAGCCGGGCCTTCGTGGTGGGGTGGTTGTACTCGGCGCGCTCCCGCTCGACGAGATCGAGGATGATCGAGTTGAACGAGCGCGGCCAGGGGCCCGTCGAGTCGATGTCGAGAGCGTGGACCTCGTTCTTGCTGTCAGCGTCGTGATCACGCAGAACGTCGCTGTCCTCATCTCCAGAATGATCGCTGCTGGAATTGTGGTTGGAATCGCCGATCGTTCCATCGGCACCCTTGTCCCGCTTCGGATTGAGCTGGTTGAACTCGTCGCGCAGTGCCAACAGGCACGGCACCACTACCCATGCGGACATGAATCCCCCTTCCCTTGCCATGAGACTAGCACCTAAAGTAATGGCCCCTGAGTGCCATCTAAATGGGACTCAAGGGCCGAAAACTGCACAGAAAGAATGGCGTTACGGGGTGGGCTCCGGGACGTCGACAACGGTTACGACACCCACCAATCCGGAGATTTCGATGGTGCCACCCGGAAGCTGACCGGTGATGAAGTCGCAGCCCTTGAGGAGTTCTGCGATCTCCCAGGCCTGCTCGTCCGTCATCAGGCCGCCGCCGCCCGAAGCGAAGTAGATGGAGGCTCCGTAGTTGGGAAGCCCGTTTCCGTAGGAAACCCGGTAATCGCCGATGTTGGATCCGGTTACGCTCATTCTTTTCTCCTTATCGAACTTTGCGAACCATAAATGCGCTAGCGGGCATCATCGTTGTGGCGTTTGCGCTGCTGGCGTTCTGAGCCCATTGCAGGGAAAGGTTCCCTGCTACTGAGACGACAAATTCAGAGACGATTTCTCGGAAGCTGCCGTAGGCGCTACCTTCGAGCTTTCGGTAGACCGCATCCTGTGACTGCCAGGGGCGTCCGCGGAAGTTGACTGTCGTCGCAACGTCAGCTTCCAACTGGTTTGCCGACCCGAGGCCGGACAGGTTCCGAATGGCATCCGCCGCCGTGCCGGTGAAGGCCCAGCGAGTCTTGATCGCTTGAGTGTTCGTCGTGGTCAGTGTGAAGAATCCCCGCAACTCAATCTCCCAGGTGCCCACGGATAGCGGGATGCTCGACAGTTCGGGATCGTCGGCCAGGATGGTGGTCGAGGTGCGTGCCGTTGCCGCCGCTTTCCCGTACGTGCTCGGGAAGAAGTCGATGACGTTCGCGTTGAGGAGGTCCGCAGTGAGCCTCTGGCCGGTCAGAAACGAGATAGCCACAGTCGGGCCTACCTTCCCACGTAAAAGGGCTGAGCGAGGCGCACGAGGCTGCCCGCGATGTGCGTCTTGGCGACGCCGTTGATGCTACGGGTGACCGTGCCCGTCTGCGGGGAGGTCGTGCCGGTCACCGCGGTCAGGCGCATCACCTCACCGTTGATCACGATGTCCATCGGGAAGTCGGCGGGGAATGTCGCCGAGTCCGCCCACCGCGCGCTGCCCGCCGGGGTCACCAGAGTCAGGCTGGTGCCCGTGGTGGTCAGCGAGTTGGAGTGGGTGTGGGCCACGGCATCGAGGCGGGGAGTGAACGTGTCCAGGCCCAGCGTCGGCTGGGCGCGGAACGGCCCGGCCGGAGACGCGTTCAGCTCGATGTCCCAGTTGAAGCGCGACAGGTTCTCGGTGTAGCCCTGCACGATCTGTGCCACCGTGTCCGGCGGCATGAACGACGGCAGTCCGGCCAGGGACACCGTGTCCCCCAGCCTCAGCCCGATCGTCGCGTTGAACAGGCTGTCGACGGCCAGCAGGCGCGCGCGGTGCAACGCCACCTCGATCGAGGGGTACCGGTCTTGATCCCACGAACCCGTCAGCGCCAACCAGCTCGCCACCGAGGGCAGGCGATCATCGGTGGCGATGTTCAGCGTCACCTCCGAGTTGTAGCGGCCGACGCCCGCCGGCGGATCGGAGATCGACGTGTAGCCCTCGGTCACCACCGAGCGCCACGACGCGCCGCCCTGGCGGGTGAGCGTCACGTCGTTGGTGAATCCCGAATCGTCGTCGGTGGGCCGCGGAGCCTCGCTCAGATCGCTGGCCGAGTGCGTCAGCAGCAGATCGTCGCGCGCTTCGAGGTCGGCCCGGGTCCGGTACTCCAGCGTCAGCGCATCGCGCGCCTCCCCACCGATCCCGCCGTCGGTCTCCCAGCACTCGGCGATCAGGTCGGGGTAGGTCTTGATGGTCTGGTAACCCATCGGCTCGGAGTCGGCGGCGTTGCCGGTCAGCTCGAACGCCACCCCCTCCTCCTCGCTGAGGCGCTGCAGCCTGGCCGCCGCCGTCTCCCCGCGGTAGGCGTTGCTGGCGTTGCGCTGGGTCGGGTTGGACAGGTCGAACGCGCCTGTCGTGCACATGATCTGCGAGATCTTCATGTCGTTGAACGCGGCGTCGTTGGCCGCGGTGAACAGGATCTGCCGGGGCTCCACCGTGCCCGCGGCGCCGACGATCGTCGTCGGGCCCAGGCCCCCACCGAACGTGCCGATCGAATCCCAGCGCTGGGAGTAGCGGATGTTCGCGCCGACCTGATCTTCGATCAGCAGCTGGTAGCCGATCCACCCGTTGACGGGATTGACCAGGGAGATGCTGGCGTTCTGCGAAGAGATCACGTTGTCGAGCAGGTCGTACCAGACGATGTTCCAGTTGGCGTTGGAGATCTGCACCTCGACGCGGCTGAATGTGAAGTACAGGATGAAGAACGTCTTGTTGGTGGTGGGCAGCGCCGACATCTTCACGTAGAACGAGTAGCTGTAGGTCAGGCCCAGGTCATACAACTTCAGATAGCCGAACAGGCGCGAGTTGCCGTTGCTGAACGCGACGCTCGACTTCGCCCCCGGCGGGGCGGTGGTGTCGCCGAAGCGCGCTTCGGCCACCTTGGAGACGTAGATCTTCGCTCGCGGGTTGGATCCGGCGGCCAGGTTCGCGCCGTTCACCCCGTCGGTCTCGTCCTCGCACGGCCACCACGCGAACACCCCGGGCAAGCCGCGGTAGAGCCGGGTCATGGCGGACTCGATCGGCTTCACGCCCTGGCTGAGGCGCTGCAGCATCCCCGCCCCGCGCGCCGGCACGATCGAGTCCTTGCTGGTGTTGTCCCACTCCTTCGGCAGCGACGCCAGCTCTCCCCAGAACCGCACCCGGTCGGAGGTGAGCCGGGCCCCGGTCCCCGCGATCGTCCACGTGTTGGGCGCGGCCAGGCCGTCGCTGAACGAGGTGGCGCCGATCGCCTGGCCGTCGGGGGACATGTCGGCGACGAGGGTGCCGTTGATGCCGTTGCGCATCTGGAAACGGTAGATCTTCCCGCCGTAGCCCATGTCGGTGCCGAACGCGCCCTGCGTCGCCGACGCCCGGCCGACGCCGACCACCGATGTGCTGTTGAAGATGGAGGTGGTGCCCGCCGTGGTGACCGCGGTACCGAGCGGCGTCCACGTGCCGGTGATGGAGTCGGAGGTGTAGAAGGTGGTGGTCTTCCCGCCGCTGCCGTTGTCCACGTCGATGGTGACGCGCAACGCCAGCCTGCCGCTACTCGGGATGGGCACGGGGACGGAGGAGTTGTGCGTGAACGACGTGCCCGCGGTGCCCGCCGAACTCCAGTTGAACGTGAGCTCCCCGGTGTTGCGCAACCGCCACGCCCACGAGCGCTGATCGGTCATCCCCACCCACTTCGCGGCCAGGGTGGAGATCTTGCGAGGGCGCCAGGTGTGCGGCGAGATCTCGATACGCAGGTCGAGATCGCCGGTGACATCGAGGCTGGCCTTGTCAGCGGTGGACGCCCCGGCCAGTACGTCGAGGTCGTTGTAGAGGGTGCGCAGGTGATTGCCGCCGTCCCCGGCGCGCACCCTGATCTGCGTGTTCTTGCCGATCTTGCGGTAGTTGACCGACTGCGGGGCGCGGGTGGAGAAGTAGGCGTCCGGATTCTCGAAGGTGAGCTGGGCGCGCTGCGGGGCGGGGCGGCCCTGTTCGTTGGCCCGGCCGCGGGTGATCTGCACGCGCTGGGCGTTGCGCACCCGCGAGGTGACGTCGGTCCACACCCCGTCGATGAGCACCTCGACGATCGGGTTGTCGCTGCTGCCGTACAGACTCGCCATGTGCGGGCCTCTCCCCTTAACCCACGCCCGACACCCCGAGCACGGTCTGTACGTTACCGCCCTCGGTGCGGATCTCGGCACGGATCATTTCCATGATCGCCCGGGTCAGCTTGGATCCGGCCGACGGGTCCAATACGAGCTTCAGGGTCTGACTGGAGAAGCTCGGTATGCCTCCGGCCGGGTGGCCGCCGGACAGCATTCGCTGCGTGTCCGGCGCTGACGAGACGCGGGAGCCGGCGGGCAAGTCGATGAGTTCCGGGCCGTGCTCGCCCACCATCGTCAGCCCCGACCAGCTCGCCCCGCTGGCCGCACCCTTGATACCGCCGGACGCCAGGCCGCCCACCCCGGAGTAGTCGCCACCCTCACCGAAGTTGCCCGTCTTGCTGCCGCTGCTGGAGTACTTGACGTGGTACTTCGCCACGTACGTCTTCGCCCACGAGTCCCCGGCCCGCTTGGCCGCCTTGAGTTCCTTCTCCAATTCGTCCATCTGATCGGTGGTGAGCCCGGCGGCCTTCAGCGCGGTGCGCATGGCGGGGGTGAGCCCGCCGTTGAATCCCTCGCTGGCCGCGTCGCTGAGCGCGCTGGTCAGATCGAAGGTGGCCTTGCCCATCTTGCGCAGCTCGTCGCGGGCTTGCGGGGAGTCCTTGCCGAACTTCTCGACGGCCTTGTTGTACTTGGACTGGGCGATGGCCACCCGGTCCTGCAGGTCGAGCACTTCGAACAGGGGGTCGGTCTGCTTGCGCATCTCCTCCTCGAGGGTGCGCATGGCCTCGACCTGATCGTTGACGGCGTCGGCCGCGTCGATCGCCGAGTCATGCCACTCGGCGTTCTCCAGTGACACCGTGTTCGTCTCATCGGACACCAGTCCGAGCGTCTCGGCCAGCGGGCGCAACGACTCGGCCGCATCGTCGATGCCGCGCTCGATGACGGCGAACTGGGAGATCCACTTCGCGCTGAACGAGATGACTTCGGTGATGGCGTCGGACAGTACGCCGAACGTGCCGGACAGGATTCCGAGCGAATCGGCCAGGTATGGCGAGTCGTCGCCGAGCTCGGCGAACATCTCGCCGAGGTCACCGCCCACGTCGCGCACGAGATCGCCGAACGCCTCCATGACGGGCCCCGCGTCGCCGAGCGAGTCGTCGATCCCCGCGACCAGGGACGCCACGCCGTCGAGGATCCCGTCGAGGAACGGCTCGATCAGGCCCTCACTCTTGGTGAAGACGCTCTCGATGTCCGGCAGAACCGTCTTCCATGCCGTCTTGACCTGGCCGACGGCCTCGACGGCGGCCGGCGCGAAGCTCTTGCCCGCCTCCTTCAGGTCGTCCTCGATCATGTCGCCCATGGCCTGGACGGCGCCGCGAAGGCGCGGGTCCTTGCTGGCGGCCAGGAAGCCACCGACGATGCCGAGAGCGCCACCCGACCCGATGACCGCCGCGCCGATGTTCGCGGCCACCAGCGGGCCGACGGTGGCGAGCGCGGCCAGCACCGCGCCGGCGATCGCGGGGCCCTTCGCCCCCGACAACTCCTCGGCCAGCGTCGACATGAGCGAAGAGGCGACGGCTTTCCCGCCCTTGGCCCCCGCCTTCGCGCCGGCTACGGCCAGATCGGGGATGAGGCCGTCGCCACCCTTGGAGGACTTCGCGTCCTCCATCCCGTCCTTGATGCCGTCGGCCAGGGACTGCCCGCCCTTGCGGCCCGCGTCCCTCAGTTCGTCCTCGATGCCGTCACCGAGGACGCCGGCCTGCGTCTTGATGTCGGGGGCATGCGTACCGAGTCCATCACTGATGCCCTGGCCGAGTTCAGCGCCGCCCGCACGGCCGTGCCGAGCCAGGATGTCCTCGACGTCCTCGCCGAGAGACCGGGCTTGCTGCTTGATCCGTGGTGTGCCCTGCTTCAGGCCGTCGTGGATGCCATCGGCGAGAGCGCGCCCGGCGGCTAGGCCGTGGGACTTGAAGGCGCGCTCCAGCTCCTCGCCGGTCTTCTTGGCGCTCGCCTTGACCTTCGTGAAGCCCGCGGCGGTGTCGTCCTCCGCCTTGACGTGGATGATGACTTCGTTGTCATTCGCCACGGGCTCGCCTCTCGATCAGGATCATCTGCAGTAGCGACGCATCCTCGGCCAGGACCTGGCTGGGCAGCGCCTTGAACCGATCGCACAGGTAGAGCAGCTCCTGCGCTTCGATCAGTTCGGGTGGTGCGGTTACAACGTCTCCATCGGGAGTGATTCCTCCGGGGACTGCTCGCCAGAGGTCGAGCGCTCGTCCAAAGGGGTGGTGATCCCCGCAGCCGCGATGTACCACTGCTTGCCGATGGACTGGAGTACGGCCGACTCCAGCGAGAGCAGCGAGTCCACACTGACCGGCAGGGTCTGGCCGTCCTCGCCGTCGAGGTTCCAGCGGGTGATGTGCTCGGCCAGCAGGCCGGCCAGGGTGGCGATGTCGTCGGCGTCGGACAGGCGCAGCCCGCGCAGCTGTTGCAGGGTGGCGACGGTGGTGCTACGGATGTCGATCTCCACCTCGGCGAGGTGGTGGCCGACATCCCAGCGCAGTGCGTACGTGCGTTGCAGGCGGACGCCCATGTCTTTCTCTTCTCCCTGTGGACTACTCGTCGATCATGTGAGGGCAGACCTCGACAAACCTGCTGCCCGCGTTGCAGTTCCAGCAGAGCAGAGTGTATCCGTCCTGAGGGTATCCGCGACGCCGCAGGTCAGCGTAAGAATGCGAGCCGACCTCGCGTCGGTGCTTGCCGCCGTCGCCATTGACGTGCTCGAGCGTGAGGAATGCCGGATTCGTCTCAGGGCACCGAGGGCACGCACACTTTCCGCCGTACGCCGCGAGCAGCTCTGCCCGGTTCCGGTCGCGCCGGGCTTTACCTTGAATCCGCGCGACTTCTTGCTTCTTCTCCGGGTCGTCCCAGTACTTCTTCTTGGCGTAGCAGGCGTGGCACAACCCCTTGGCCAGGGCGGGGAGTTCCGGGTGGCACTGAGCCATGCCGACAACGATCTCACCGGAGCGCCGGGCCGCCTGGTAACAGCCATTGCACTTGCCCCATGCCACCGTCTTGCGGTCAGGGTGTCCGCAGGTGGGGACCGTTTTGCCCTTGCTGTTGCGTGGCGGCTTCCGGTAGTTCTCTGCGTACTCGCTCGGGTCCTTTTTGACCCGATGGGCCCGGTCGTACTCCCGCATGTAGCAGGGTTCGCACTTCCCCTTGGCGTGGTACGGCCGGTCGGGGTGTTCGCAGGTAGGGGGTCCAGGGTTTTTGACTCGCGTCGCCATACCCTGGACTCTACCACACATCCTCTAGGCCCACTGGGGTGTCGAGCCGTCGGCCAGGACGCCGGGTGCGGTGAATGTCAGCTCACCGGACTGGGCGCGGGTGAGGTTGTAGTCGGTGTAGATCAGCTCACCGGCGAGGGTCTGGCCGGACACCGTGAGCGTGGTGGTGCGCGCGACGCTCGTGCTCGGGACGGTCTTGAAGACGTCGTGGCTCATGTTGGCCGCGTCGTTGAACACGCCGTTGAGCGTGATGGTGAAGTCGGCCAGCAGGAGCAGGCGCTCGTAGGCGGCCTTGTCTACGCCGGTCACGTCCTGCACGCCACGGGGGGTGGCGAACTGGAAGTTGGTGATGTCGTTGCGAATCGCCCGAGCAGTGCCAGCGGCATCATCCACCGACAGTACGCTCCACCCGATTCCGCTCTCTTTTGGCATGATATGTCCGTTTCTCTAGCCGCGCTCGCGGGCGGTTGCGATCTTGTCCTGATGGGTGGCGAAGTCATCCACCCAGGCTTCGGCGGTGCGCGAGACGCGGTCACCGCGGGGATTGCCCCGGACGTCTCCGCCGCGCACCACGTAGAACGGCTCCCGCTCCACCGACACGCGGTGCTGGCCGGAGCGAAAGCACTGCTGGCCTGGGGCGAACGTGAAGACGTCCGTCCCGTCCTCCTGGCGCACCGGCCCGGTGTAGACGTAACGGCCCTTCAGCCCCAGCACCATCGCGTGCTCGGGGGTGCCGGGCAGCACGCGCGTCTGCCATCCGTTCTCGTACGCCTTGCAGCCCGCCTCGTTGCACGTGGCCGGCCGGTAGTGCGTCGACAGCGGCGCGATGATCTCGTACGTCTTGAACGCCTCAGCGCCCACGCTAGGAACGATCATCGCTGCGCTCCCCTCGTTCCCATGTAGATCATCAGAACATCTGTCCGGCGATCGGGTTGCGGACGCCGTTGACGGCGAACACGGCATTGGTGAAGGTGCCCGTCGTGATGACGCGCAGGTAACGGCGCACGGTGGCGTTGTTGGCGGTGGCGATCCGCTCCCAGCCCACCCCGGTGGCCGCGGTGAACGCGGCGCCGGTGAGGTTCGCCCAGGTCGCGTTGTCCGCGCTGTCCTGCACGGTGACCGTCACGCTGGTGCCGGTGAACGCGAGCACATGCAGGTAGAACTGCGCACCGAATGCCGACGCGGCCAGCCCGTCGAGGCTCGCCCCGTTGGTGGCGGTGGTGTCGGTGCGGGGGCCGGCGGTGAGCTGCTGCCCCCACTCCAGACCGAAGCTGTTGCTCATCGTCGCCACGCCGATCGACAGCGCGCCGTCGGCTGCCCGGGTGGGGTCGTAGCCGACCTGCTTCGCCACGCACGAGGCGGCGGGCGCGCCGATGCCGACGCCGCGGAGGTAGGTGACGAGCGTGTCGGTGTAGGGCAGGGTCTTCAGGGTCTGGTGCGCCTGGCCGGCCGACGGGTTGAACCAGGAGGAGAACTCGATCGCTCCGGTGCGCACGCCGCCGATGCGCTCGTAGGCGCTCTTGTCGATGCCGGTGACGTCGAGGGTTCCCGGTCCGCCGCCGATGCGCCCCAGGGAGCCGATGTCCCCGGACAGATTCGCCCCGCCTACGAGCAAGCGATCTCCGAGCCCAGATTGTTTGGCCACAGATTAATCCCCTTGCTGCCACGAGTCGTTCACCACGATTGGCACCGTGATGTCGATGACACGGAAGGTGGCCGTGTCCACTTTCTGGTAGCCGGCGCGGCAGGACAGCCCGGCGCCGTGCGCGCCCAGCACATCCACGTTGCGTGCCGATCCGCCCAGCTCGAAGTCCCCGGTATACAGCTCGAACAGCTTGTCGGCGGCGTCGGCCAGGCGGGGATCGATCAGATCCTCGGGCTGGGACAGGAACGGGTTGTAGAGCCGCACCGTCAGCTCGACCCTGGCCGTGGTGGCGGCCAGCCCGGACGCGCGCGGCGAGGGGCCGAACCCGGTCAGGAAGACGGCGCAGTGCAGGCCCTCGCCCTGGGGTGCGGACTTCGGCTCATGCCCCTGCACGGAGGTGAAGAAACCGGTGGCCGCCGCGTGTGAGCTGACGGCGTCGATGAGCCGCGTGATCCCGATGGCCATGTCAGCCGCCCATCCTGCCGATGTAACGTGCCAGCACGCCCTCGGCGATGGTGTCGGCCCGGCCGCGCAGGACGGGGGTGATGGTGCGGTACGTCCAGTACCCGGCGAACCTGGTCACGGGGAAGTTGCGAGAGCCGACACCTTCCAGCCACCAGTGGTAGATGACGTCCTCGCCGGTCACCTTGCGGCCTCCGGCCGGGTGCGGGACGTTCTTGGTCTGCGTCCAGTAGTACGGGGTGGGCTTGCGGATGACCTGCACGAGGCGGCCGACGATGCGGCCCTTGCCCTCTTCGGCGACTTCCTGTTCGATCTCGTCGATCAGGTCCTCGACAGCCCTCGCCGCAGCGCCGTCGAACAGTGGTCCGTGCAGCTCCATACCCACCCCCTCTCACGTCACTGAGATCGTACCCCAGCAGCAAAGAAGCCCGGCCCCTTGCGCGGGGTCGGGCTTCAGGGTGGAGTGGGTGGGTCAGTGCGAGGTGAGGCGCTCGTACTCCTCGATGGTGAGGAACATGCCGATCGGGCCGTACTGGCGTTCCAGCTCCTCCTCCGAGAGGAGGTAACTCTCACGCCCCCCATAGGACCATTTGTCACCGAGCCTGTTCCATTTGTCACCCTCACTGTCGGTCACGGTGTTGATGCTGCTCGGAATCTTCGCCATGCCCTCAATCTAGCATGATGAAATCTAGCGCGCAACAATCAGATGGCGCGGTGGCGGATGCGGCCGTAGCGCGAGAAGACGCGACGTTCGAGATCGGCGATGCCGGTGCCGCCGACGACGCCACCCATGTTCGCTCCGCCCAGCGAGCGCTTGTCCCTGATGTCGATGCCGCGCGCGTACGAAGCATCCTCCTGCGCGCGGCGATCGATGGCGTAGGCCAGGGCTAGCTGGCTGGCCAGGGCGGGTGGGCGGTAGATGGAGATCTGCACCCCGTTGGCGTGCGAGGCGACTGACGTACCGAGCGCCCCGCGCTGCACGGTGCAGGCCCGGGCCCACATAATCGGCGTCCCGGAGGAGTGCGCGGCCAGGGTGGAGCCGCCGTCGGCGCGCTGCACGGTGAGCACGTTCCCGGCGATCGCCCTGACCTGCATCCGCTCGTCGGCCACCATGATGTCCTCGCCCCGCAGGAACGCGCTCCCGTTGGACACGGTGATGGATTGCGCCGCCATCGAGGCGGTCAGGGCAAAGGTAGTCTGGCCGGAGTCGGCCCAGCCGCGATCGGTGACGAAGACGCGCTCGCTGTCGATCAGCAGGGTGGAGCCGATCCCGATGGGCGCGTTGACCAGCATGCCGTCCGTGCTGCTGTTGACGGCACCGCCGAGCGTCCACGCCGCGCGCGTCTCGTCCGTCCCGACAACGCCCCACACGCCGCCGATGACGAGCGAGCGCTGGCCGGTCCCGCTGCCGATGTCGAGGGAGTCGGGGCCGGTGGTGTCGATGTCGATCGCCGAGTAGGGCGCACCGCTGGCCGGCCAGCCCAGGGCGAGCGCGCTGACGTCGTCTCCGCCGGAGCTGACCGAGGTCAGCGAGTGCAGGGTATGGTTCTCCAGCCAGAACCGGTAGGAGTCCTGGTTGTCGGGTACCGGCCAGTCGAACGCGATCGAGCCGGACCACGGGGCGAACCCCGGGCGGATGGCGTCCCCGCGCGACACGAACGCGTCGACGGCCTCGCTCCCGCTCTCCAGTGCCGCCAGCATCTCGTCTTGCAGGTAGGCGGCGGCCTTGGTGTCGGGGGCGCGCATCATCTGCTCGGCGGTGGCGTAGACAGCGCGCATGGTGGCTCCCCGTTCAGTAGCGTCCGGGCATGACCATGTGGCCGCCGAACAAGCAGTGGTAGCCGCGCGCGTCGTGCGTGAGCGGCCAGCCGTCGTACGGGCATTCTACGGGGTTCATCTCCCGCTCACGGTTGACGCGGTGATCGGCATCGGCGGCGCGGCGCACGGCCAGCAGGCCGTTCCACCCCGAGGACGTTGAAGTACCCGGCTCGGGGGCGGGGGTGGTCACCGACGGCGCGCCGAGGCGCACGGAGAGGGTGGCGCTCGCCGGCGTCGCCGTGGCCCGCGTGGTGACGGTGGGCTGGCCGAGCGCGGAGGTGATGGCGGCGGAGTTCGGTGTGACCGAGCCGCCGCCCGCGGCCGCCGTGAACTCGACGTCGACGAAGTAGCAGGTGTTGCCGCCGCCGCCCGGATAGACCGGGGTGGCGTTGATGGCGAACGTCCCGTTGCGCAGCGTACCCAGCCCGACGGGGTCATCGCCGTTGGCGTCGGCGGTGATGTCGCCGTTGATCAGGTCCGCGACGAAGAAATTCAGCGTGGCCACGTACCGCCCAGCCCCGGAGAACAGGGCGGCCCGGTAGAGCACGGTATTCGCGGTGACGGGGACGGGGGTGTCGAACGTGATCGTGTTCCACGTCCCGCCCGTCGGCGTGACCCCGGCAGTCTTGCTGGCGAGCAACGTCCCGCCCGGCGTCGGCACGTCGGATGCGGTGACCTGGTAGAGCAGCGCGGTGTACGTGCCGCCGACAGTGGCGGTGGCGTAGAAGCGGATGCCGGTGATGGTGCCCGCCTGCGCGAACCGCATGGTGGTGGCGGTGATGATGCCGGGCGCGCCGTCGGAGTTGTCGGCCAGGACTGGGAGCTGGCCGGTGAACAGGTTGGCCATGGCGTCAGCTCAGCGAGAGGATCTTGTCGGCCCCGTTGCTCCATGCGATCGTCGTCGTGCCCGTGCCCGGCTGCACCGGCAGGCCCGTGCCGGTGTCGAAGTAGGCGATGAGGCGCTGGGCACTGGCCGCGACGTCGGCGCCACCGGTGGCCGCGCTGGACTGGAAGAGCAGGATGCCGTGGTTGACGGCGGAGGCGGTAGTGGTGACGTCGGTGTCGGCGGCATCGAACGCGCCCGCCGTGATCGTCTTCGAGGTCAGCGCCGCCGGCGTCCCGTTGAACACGCCGCTGGCCGCGGTCACGTCGGAGACAAACACGTGCGCCACGTTCCCGGTGTACCCGCGCACGGGGACGGCCTTGATGGTGGCGGTGTCGAGGTCGATCTCCCCGGCCAGCAGGCCGGACCGCGCGCTGGTGTAGACGATGTTGGCCACGAGGTCATGGTACGCGAAAACGCCCCACCCGAGAGGGTGGGGCGTTGCGAAAGTGCTGATCAGAACGCGGGGACTCGGGGCATCCCGGCGGTGGCAGCCTCCCAGTGCTCCGAGCTGAGCGTGTCTCGCCGAAGGGTATCTTCCAGCAGGGCTTCGGCGTGGACATCCTGCGGCAGCTTGAAGTAAGCCGGGTTCCATCCCGGCTCGGTGGCCACGATCCAGAGCGCCATCGCCCAACCGAGTGAGGTCCACCGGTTGTCGCCAGCCACCAGGCCGCGGCGGTGGAGTGCCTTGATGGTCACCTTTTTGCCGATCGCGGTGTAGCCGGTGTGGCTTCCGGTCATCAAGGCGATCCGCATGGCGTCCGTCATGCTCTTGCGGATCGCCGCCAGGTCCTGCTCCATCGCGATCGCCCCTCTCGCTTCGTGTGCCACCAATCTAGCACGCTAGAATCTGGGGCGCAAGTATCAGCTGCCGAACAGGTAGAGGCTGAAGTGCGTGATCACCACGGTTCCGCTCAGCGGGTTGGCGTTGATCCGCATCTCGCAGCCTACGCCGTTGGTGCGCTTCATGGCGTCGCTGGTCACCGGCGTGAGGCGCTGGTGGCGCATCGTCGCGTTGTACGCCACCTCTTGCAGGTCCAGGAAGCCGTCGGTGGTGGAGAACGGGAAGAAGTAGTCCACGCCCGGCCCGTTGCCGTTGGGCACGATGAAGCGAAACTGGGCGTAGATCGGGGTGACGAGCGGCGCCAGGGTGATGCCGGACATCTGCACGCGGGCGTTCAGCGCGGTCACGTAGTTGCGCGTGACGGTGTCGTTGAACGTGATCAGCTTGTTGGTGGCGTCCCAGTCCACACGGCGTGTGCTGGTCATCAGCGGGAAGCTGTTGACGGTCAGGGTGGCCATGTCGATGCGCTGCCACGACGTGGTGAGGGTGATGTTGGAGGCGGCCTGGCGGAACATCACCGGTTGGGGCGGGACAGCCCCGGCGGCTATTTCGGCCTCGGTGAGGGCGGCGGACATGTCGACGTCTTCGTAGCGCGGCATCCGTGCCCCGCCCTCCCCGAGTCAGGCCGTCAGTACGTGGTGATCAGTGCGTTCCCGGTCCCCGTATCCAGGATCCCGGTGATCTGCCCCGAGTAGATCGGGGCGGGCATCTCGTAGTAGCCGCCGGCGGCCAGGCGCACCGTGAAGTCGGTGGCCGACGCGCCGGTCCCGAACTTGATGTAGAGGATGGACGAGGCGGTGTTGTTGGTGATCAGCACCATCCGCCGCGCCGTGGTGTTCGCGGCCAGGAGCGTGGCTACCGTGGTGGAGCAGGCCACCGAAGCGACGGTGGCCTGCTGCGTTCCCGGGCTGAAGCTCATCAGGCCACGGCGACGGCCGCGCCGTCGTCCAGCGGGATGTAGTTCAGCGTCCACTTCATCGAGCCGGTGTTGGTGGCGTCGGTGGTGGCGCGGATCGAGCCGGCGTTCAGCACGATCTCGTTGTTCTGCGTGACGGCGGCACCGACCTGGCCGGCCGCACCGATCGCCGTCGGGCAGAACAGGGTGCCGATCGCGGAGCTGGTGACAGCCACGTTGGCGCACAGATCGGTGGTCTGCGCGTTCGGCCCGACGGCGGTCAGCTTGAGGTTCGTCGCGGTGGCCGACGCCGCCACGGTGAACTCACCGACCAGCGAGGTGATCATGACGCGCCCACCGGTGATGGTGAACAGCGTCTGGTTGCCGGTTGCCGGCAGGACCGCAGTGGCGCGGTTGAGCTGCGGCTGGCCGTAGTAGGCGTTGCGGATCGCGCGCCCGCTGACCTGGCTGGCCATCAGGCACTCACCGACCGCAGGTTCTGCGGCGCGCGCGGGTAGGCCAGATCGTGGAACAGGGCCGTCGCGGTGCCACCGTCGATGGTGAGCCGCACCCACTGCTGCTTGACGCCAGCCGCGGTGGTCGGGCACATGGTCTCGAGGACCTCGATGGCCACCACGTCGTCGGTGTTGTCGGGCTTGGTGAACCCGGCCGCGGCCGTGATGTTGTTGCGGTGCCACACGCCGTTCTGAACGTCGAACGACATGCCGTAGTAGTGATCGATCACCAGGGGCGACGTCGCGCCGGTGCCCGCCGAGTCGTTGGCGAACGCCAGGGAGATGACGGTGGCGCCGTCGACTTCGTGCACGAGGTAGGTGATGGCCGCCGCGTCGCGCATCGACAGCCAGGTGCCCTGCGCGGTGTTGTGCCGGACGTTGAAGATGCGCCCGAGACCTTCGCTGATCATGTGGTGCCCTCTCTCTCGCGGAACCCGTTCCGCTCGGCCCCACCGAGGGGGGTTTCAATGCCCCTCGGCGGGAGGATGTCGCCCAACCTTACCCCTGATCGTAGGCAGCCAGGTAGTCGATCGCCGCGAGTAAGGAGAGGGGGTTGTCCTTGAAGGAGCCGAGGCCGACGTTGCAGGAATAGCAAAGGAGGCCACGCCCAGTGTTGGTCGAATGATCGTGGTCAAAGGCCAACTTCCGACCCGTCGAGCAGTCCTCCTTGCAGATTGCGCACTTCCCCGCCTGCTCAACAAAGAGTCTGTCGTAGTCCGCCTGGGTCGAGTTGAACAGTGCGAAGCGAGAGTTTCGCTCTGCCACATACGAACTGCATCGACGAGAGCAATACATTTTCGTCGGGTGCGCCGTCGAGGGGAGCACCTGTTCGCAGTTGCGATTCAGGCAGGGGCGGTCAACCCTGTTGACCTCGATGTATTCATGCCGCCGGGAAGTGATGCAGGATTTACAAATGTTCTTCAGGATGGGGCCGTTCGCACCCCGTCGAGACGTAGCAAAATAACAATCATCCTTGGCCTTCAGGCAGGATCTGCATACCTTCATGGTAGGTATGTTACCTCGCGGACCTACCGGCTAGACACAAGGCAAGGGGGGTCGAGAGAGCGCTCTCTCGACCCCCGGACACGAAGCAGCCCCCGCCGGGCAGAGGCGGGGGCTGCTGTCGTTACCGCTCGTGTCAGCTCCGGACGGCCAGCGTGACGAACGGCGACAAGGTCGGGCCACCGTTCGCCGGGGTCACGGCGTTGGCCAGCCAGGGGCGGCCATCGTTGCGCTGGATCACGCGGACTACGGTCTGGTCCCGGGTGAAGCGCACGTGCGGGGAGGTGTCCATGGACATCTCGTCCCGCTGACCGATCAGGTAGTAGTTCGGATCGACGAACGACAGGTCACCCTGCTGGCCGAGGATGCCCGGCGCCTTTTCGGTGACGTAGATCGGCCGGCCCAGCAGCGTCAGCCGCGGGGTGCCGTGCGCGTCCGGCAGCCAGACCGCGCTGCCGCCGGTGCCGACGTTGAGCGCCATGGTGGCCAGCTCGACGAACAGGTCCGGGGTGGCCAGCCAGACGGCGGAACCGAGCGAGGTGGGCAGCATCCGCGCGTACATGCGGAGCACGTTCTCCCACAGCAGCGTCGCGGCGGCCTGGCCGCTCTCCTTCGCCACCACGAGCAGCGAGGGGTTGTTCGGCGAGAGGATGCCCAGCGGCTCGCCGGCCCCGGTGCCCTTGATGTAGTCGAGGTCCTCGTAGAACGCCATGGCCTGGGGGAGCATCTCGTTGAGCACGACGTTGACAGCGCCACCGGTGTCGCGGATGACCTCGTTGTTGAGGATCGCCAGGGCGGTCTGCTTGGTCGGGTCCAGCTTGACCCGGCCGAACTTGGCCTGCGAGTCGACGAACTCCTCGCCCTCGCCGCGGCGGGTAACGACGATGCCGCCGAACACGCTGCCGACGTTGGTGGTGGAGTCGACGGTCGGGAACTCCAGCGACGCGGCACCCATCGGGACGACGCGGGCCAGGCTCTTGATGATCGACTTCTCCAGCGAGAGCGCCAGCAGCTCCTGACGGAACTCCTCCGGGACCAGGAAGCCGCCGGAGTCCGGGACCTTCACGCTGTACTCGGCGGTGATCTTGTTCAGCTCGTCGAGGCGGGCGTCGGACGCCGCGTCCACGCCGTACTTGTGGCCGTGGTGGATGTCGTTGACGAACTGACCGAGACCGGCGAACTTGCCGTTGAGCGCGGCGCCCGGGGCGGTGTCCGCATTGCCGACAGCGGGGCGCGCCTTGGCCCCGGCCAGCAAGGCGGCGTTGACGGCCTTGGTCTTGCTGGTGTCACGGCCCTGCTCGCGGAACATCTCCAGCAGCGTCTCCTGGGTGGTCTGCTGGATCTGCTTGGTGATGTCGTCACGCTCGGCGTTCTGCGCGCCGACGTAGCTGGTGAGCGCGGCCTTGAAGCCGGTCTCACCCTTGTCGTTCATGGCGTCGACGAACTTGGCCGGTTCGTCGAGGGTGGCGACGTAGGTCTCCCACTCCGCCGTGGTCTTCGGGAGTGCGACGCTCATGCGAAAGCACCTTTCATGATCGCGTTCAGGGTCTCCCGATCCCACTGGAGTTCGGGCTGTTCGTCGTGCTGCTCGACAACGGGTTCGTCGTCGATGGTCTTGATGCTGGCCGTCACGCGTTCGGCGACGGCTTTGGGGAGGACGCTCGTCCAGTTGGCGAGGCGCGCGTCCACGTCGTCATCATCGCCGTCTCCGACGATCTCGTCCACCAGCCCGGCATCGTAGGCCTCCTGGCCGGTGTACCAGGTGCCGTCCTCGCCGTTCTTGGTCATGATCTCGCGCCAGGCGGCGACGTCGTCTCCGGCTTTCTCGGCGTACATGTCGGCGATGTTGTCCGACACCTTGTCGAGCAGTTCCAGCGCGCGACGGTGGCTGGCCGGCCCGCCAGCGGTGAACGTCATGGCGTCGTGCACCATCACCATGGCGTTGCGCGAGGTGATGACCTTGTCTCCGGCCAGCATGATGAACGAGGCGGCCGACGCGGCCAGGCCGTCGACATGCACGGTCACCGTGCCGGGGTGCCGGGCGAGCAGGGAGTGGATGGCGACGCCGTCGAACACGTCCCCCCCGCCGGAGTTGATCCGCACGTTCAGCGGCCCGGGGCCGAGTTCCTTGAGTGCGGCGGCGACGTCGGCGGCGCTGATGCCGTCCATCATCCAGCCCCCGCCGCCGATGCGGCCGTAGATGGAGAGCTCACCAGGGGCACTGGCCGACGGGCGCGCGGTCATGGTCAGGCCATCGGGAGAGCGCTCTCCCACATCGCGAGTGGAGCTGCGCTCCATCGCCATCTGCACAGCGGGCTGGAGCGCGTCGAGGATGGCGCGCCGTCGCTTGTTCATGCCCCACCCCGTCGCTTCACCAGTCTGCACCTGCACTCGTTGCCGAACTCCGCACCCACGCACTTCGCGTAGCCCTTGCCACCCGGGTAGTCGGCGTACGCCGCGGCCCGGTTGCGGTAGAGCTTACCGTCATTCTTCCTGCACGGATCACACGTGCTGTCGTCGAGGTGCGCCTTCACGACCCAGCGCATGGCCGCCTCGATCAGGCGCACCCCGTACGACATGATCAGCCCTGCTCTTCCGCGGCGTCGTCGGTCAGCCAGCAGAAGTACAGCGAGCGGTACTTACGCTGGGCGGAGAAGTCGCGGGCGTGCTGCTCCGACTGCACCTGCACCACGTCATTGAGGTGCTCGTGCTCGTTGGCCTCGGGGTCCGTGATCACGATGCAGTGGGTGCCCGTGAACTCCTCGTCGTCGAGGCCGTAGTTGGTGATCGTGCCGGGCTTCTCGTACGCCCCGCCGTCCTTGATCACCGTGCACGCATCGGCCACAGTCCCGCCGGCCGATGCGTCCTTGCGCTGCTCGCTGCGGTTGTCGAGATCGGCCGGCGTCGCCGAGAGAGCGCTCTCTCGCGTGCTCACCGCAGTCTCGTCACTCTTCGCCTCGACGCTGGCCTGCTCGGCCTGCTTGTCGCTCTTCACGTTGTTCGCCTTGCTTACCGCCATCGGGTTTCTCCTGCTTCTTCTCGTTAGGTGTACCCGTTTTGGGTACACCAGTGGCGCCGGGGGCAACCGGCGCAGGAGACATCACTACAGGGTCGGGCTCGCGGACTTTCATCGGCGGGAGGCCGCACACCTCCGCCGCGTCGTCCGGCTCCACCCGGGCATCGATCAGGGTCTTGAAGGCCGTGGCTCTGGCCGTCAGGTCCGCGCGCTCGCCCTCCTGATCCTCGGGCACGGGACTGCGGTAGGTGAACTCGTAGCCCGCCCAGGCCGGGCCGAACATCGGCAGGAACCTGCCGTTCAGCACGCTCTTGATGTCTTCCAGACGCGGGATGGTCAGCGTGTTCGCCATCAGCGTGTCGAGCGCCGACGCGCTCGCACGGTTCACGTCGTCGACGTCGCCGAGCCCGTACTTCGGGAAGCCGTACGCGTCGAAGATCGCTTGCCGGGTGAGGCCCTTGACCTCCGCGAACTGCATGTCTTTCTGCGTGTAGGACAGCGGAACGAAGTCCGCCTCCTCCAGCAGTGCGATGCGCCCGGCGTTGGCCACGCCCTGGTGCTGGGCGCGCCAGCGGAACATCAGCTCTTCGAACTCCTGGTCCGACACGCGGCGCGGCATCTTGATGATGCCGCCGGGGTTGGCCGAGTTGCGATAGAGCGCGGCGTTCCACTCGGACTGGGCGGTGGTCTGCGCCAGATCCGCGGCCACCGCGCCGATCGGGGACTCACCGCGATAGGGGTCGAGCGGGGACGGCAGGAAGCTGTTGAGCACGTCGTCGAGCCCGAGGGGGATCTCCTCGCCGTCCGGGCTGCGGTAGATGTAGCCCGCGAGGAAGCGATCGACGCCGGGCACGGGGAACATGCGGTCCGGGCGCACCGGCCAGAGCTCGACGGGCATCCCGCCGAAGCGCTCGATCACCCACCAGAACTCGCCGGTCAGATCCTTGTGCTGCTGGCTGCCCTGGCGGAAGTACTGGCCGTGCATGTGCGGGTTCGGCCGACGCCACACGGCCAGCGGGGCCGCGCGCTCGGCGGCCTTGCCCACCAGCGGTTCGGGATCGGCGTCGGGATCGTCGGTCTTCTTGCAGAGGTCCCAGTCCACCAGGCTGGTCATGCGCGCCAGCTTGGTCACCACGCCGTACAGCGTGGGCGTGGCGGAAAGCGCTTTCATGTCCTGCTCGCGGTCCCGCATGCGCGAGCCGAACCACGAGCCGATCATGCCTCTTCCGGACGCGCCGGCCCATCGGGGCGCGAGCGGCACGGGTGTCTCGCTCACGATCCCGCCGAACAGGCTGCGCATACTCACGCTGCGACGATAGCAGCAGAAAGGGCGCGAGACCGTGATGGTCTCGCGCCCTTTCTGCTGCGTTGACAACGTCACCAGGCGGAGTCTCCGTAGTCGCCGAAACCCGAATCTCCCTCGAATGACTCCGCCGACCTACGCTGCGCCTCGTCGCACCGAAGATCCGTGCACCGGAGGTGCCGGCACGGGCCGCTCTGCTCCAGCCGGGAGAGCTTGCGGATCATGGCCGGGCGGACGATCTGTCCTGCGTTCTTCATGCATCTAATCTAGCACGCAAGAATCTGAGGCGCAAGTATCAGCGGCGGCGGGCTTCGAGGAAGAACAGGCCGGCGCCCGCCACGATCAGCCCGGCGATGGGCTGCCACCACCATGCGGCCGTCGTCCACAGCCCCAGCGCGCCGACCACGAGGCCGTGACGCGAGGTGAGGATGGCGAGGAGTGAGGCGAGCTGGACGCACGCGCGGAGGATCGCACCCGCCCCACCCCTGGCCGCCGCGAGCGCGCGCTTGGCTCGCAACCCTGCGAGAGCGGTTGCCCGCGGCCTGGCCGCGATCGAAGCGTCACGCACGGCCAGCACCGACGCCAGCGTCAAGCGCTGGCGGGGGCGTGGCGTGACGCCGGGGACCGTGGTCATGCCCCAACGCTAGCAGCCCCACCCTGATCAGGGTGGGGCTGCCGAAGTTGACCTTGCTCAGCGGCTGGAGAGCTTCGCCCTGTAGCGGCACGCCCATGCGCTGAATGTCCAGGCGAGCAGGCAGAAAGCGTCCAGCGCCACCTGCCAGCCGCTGTAGTCGCCGAACGCAGAGATCAGTAGGGCCAGTCCGGAGCAGACGGCGGCGATCACGCAGAGCGTGTACTCGTCGCTGTAGCGCCGCCGGCGCGCCACGAGCATGCTGTAGACCCCACAGCCCGCGCCACCCAGCGTGAGGATCAGGTGCATCAAGATCATCTCTTGTCGCCCTTGTGACTGCCGTTGAGCTTGTCCCATCGGGTGCCGGCCTTGCCCTGCTGGTCCTTGGCGCCGGCCTCCTTGGTGAACCGGGCCTCGATCTTGCGGGAGTACTCGGCCTCCCGCTTGTCCATGCCGTCGAACTCGGGGTTGCCCCGCTTGTCGTCGTTCTTGCGCGTCACGTCATGCTCCTTGGATTGAAACGTTACAGAATGATCAAGGACAGAAAGGTGGGCGGGGATGATCTCCCCGCCCCGCCTCCCAAGGTCACCAGCCCTGGAAGGGCTGGATGCGCAGCATCGGGTAGTAGGCCAGGTCCCCGGTGGCCGCAATGTCCTCGTCGGCCTGCTCGATCTTGGCGGCCATCGCCTCCTGCATCTGGGCGAAGGTGCCGGCGCTCACCAGCTCCTCCTCGCCGTCGAAGATCTCCACCAGCTCGAACTCCGGGGTCTTCGCCATCTCGCCGCTCCTTCGCCGTGTCCCTCGCTTGCTGTGCCTTAATTCTAGCATGGAAGAATCTGGCGGCGCAATACCTGCCGCCAAGATTCTTTCGCCGGCCTCAGCCCCACAGCTCCCGGTGCAGCTCCACGCCCCACATCGCGCTCTCCAGCTGGTCCAGCGCGTCGGTGTAGCAGGCCTCCGCGTCGATGTCGCCGGCGAGCGCGGCCGGCGCCCACTTCTCGATCTCCCGGTTGGCCCACTCGATCATCGCCATGTCGTCCGCCAGCTCCCACCTGGCCACCTCGCCGCCGGCCTCGTTGACGAAGGTCTCGGCGTCGATCCTGGTCCAGGTCCGGCCCTTGGCGATGATCTGCATCTCGCTGCTCCTCTGCGCTCTCCCCTTGCTGTGCCACTAATCTAGCACGCAAGAATCTGGCAGCGCAACCCCCACCGCCAAGATTCTTTGAGCGCAGATTCAGCGCTGCAGGAAAGCGCTTTCCTCCCGCAGTCTCACCGCACGACCTTCATCCACGGCTTGATCTTCTTCGCCACCTCACGCCTGGCCGCGTCCAGGCGCCGGCGCTCGCGCTCCTTCCACGTGTCCTCGCTCGCTCGCGAGCCACCCTCGTTGTCCAGCGTCCAGCCGTCGCGCTCCCTGTTCGTCATCACCTCAGGCTAGACGCGAAGAATCCCCCCGTCAACAATCTGAGCGGGGGGATTCCAAGGTCAACTTACGGGAGCGCCTGGCGTGGTGTCATGTCGCACCGGCCGCACGTGCACTCACGCACCTGCGCCCACGAACCATGATCAACTACCCCTCCCCCGCACGTACCCCTCTCGGCCCCTCTCGACCCCTCCACCTCGTAGAACTCCTCCTCGCCCTCGATCCAGTCCTCATCGGGGGAGGGGTTGTCGATCTTGCTCGCCGGCCCCCACCGCTCCATCGCGCAGTAGAACGCGGCGGCCAGCACGAAGAACGCCAGCAGCGCCACCGGGCCGCCCCACCCCCGCTCCACCTCACCGATCGCCAGCGTCATCACGCGCTCCCGAACAGGACGATCGGGATCGGGCTCACGAAGAGCGTCAGCATCTCCACAGCGGTGTTCACGAAGTCACCCACCGCTCCGCGGGACAGGTCGGCCAGGATCCCGAGCAGGAAGGCCAGCACCCACAACTTGACGTTGATCTTCGCGACGCCCGTCCGCGGGAAGCGCAGCGCCGCCCAGCGCCCCATCCGCCCACTGAACCTGTCCGGTACCAGGCAGCCGATGGCGTAGATAGCGAGGCAGCCCATCGCCGCGCCCGTCACCGTGTTGATGCTGGCTCCGGCGATGTACGCCCCGCCGGTCATGTCGAGCAGCTTGCCAATCAGCATGTGGGCCTGCTGCACCGTCCACTGATCCAGCGGCGAGCCGTCGAACCCGTCACGGAACCCGGCCAGCGCCAGCAGGAACGCGGCCCTGTCGCGCAGCGAGTCGGGGCCGGCTGACATGTAGTCGATCACCAGCGCCAGCATCAGCACGATGAACACGATCGCCCATCACGGCACCAGCCCGATGCCCAGCGCGATCAGGAAAGCGCTTGCCCACACCGTGACCACCAGCCGCGCCCTGGCCGTACGCGAACGCCGCCCGTCGAACAGCGCGACGAACCCCCCGGCCGCCACGCCCCAGCACCCGGCCAGGATCGCGGCCGTCATGCCGCGCCTACCCAGTCCATCACGTACTCGGCCGTCAGCACGTCGTGCACACTGACACGCACCCTGGCCGCCTGCTCGGGCTTGAGACGCCGGCGCACGGCCACCGCGTCACGCACCCGTTCGAGGTCCCTGGCCGCGAGCTGCAGCCCGCGTGCGTCGGACAGGTCGAGCGCCACCAGGTAGCGCCGGTCCGTCTCGACCTCGTAGTTGTCGTCCTCGTACAGCCTCACCTGGTACTGCTCCAGCGCCATGGCTCCGCCCCTCCTGATTTGTCGATGCCTGATAGTAGCGCACAGAAAGGGCGCACCACTAGGGTGCGCCCTGATCTGCAACTTGCAGATTACTGCCCGGTCAGCCCCACAGGGCCCGCTTGATCTTGCCGCTCCGCGAGTTGTCCCGCTCGCGCATCTCGATGTGGCGCTCCTGAGACTTCTTCTGCGCCTTGGTCAACTTCCCGGCGCCGTAGTCGTCACCCGAGTAGGCGTCGCTCTGACGCTTGAGCACCTCGGCGGCCAGCCGCTCCGCCTCCTTCTCGCGCGCCCGGCCGCTCAGTCCGTCCAGCCTCTTGTCCGCCACGTCAGCCCCTCCTGTCTCGTGTCGAGCGCTCGTCGCGCGCGCCCTTGCCCGCACCGCGGATGTCGGGGTCACGCGTGACAGCCTCGTCCTTGGCGTGCTGCTCGCGTGACGCATCGGTGCGCCGGCGATCGGCGGCGTCGCCGCCCTTGTTGTTGGCCCGGCCGCTCACCCGCGCCCCTCCCGCCTCCACGCCCGCTCCACCTTCTCGGGCGTGTTGCCGTTCGGGAAGCGCGGATCCTGGCCACGGCCCAGCCTGCCCTGCCGCACACCCCGCACGTCGGGATCCGCGAGCGTGTCACGGTCCCGCCTGTCCCGCTCCGTGTTCGGCTTCTTCTCGCCCACCTCTACCCCTTCCCCGTCCCGTTGCACGCGGCACACGCGACCACCTGGCCGCGTTGCGCGCCGTGGAGGATGACGTCCGTCCCCCTGCCCTTGCAGCGCCGGCACTTGCCCTCCGGCGGGGGTTTGTCCAACCTCATTCCCATGCCATCAATCTACACGCCACGATTCATGATCGCAACAATCATGGGTTGAAGAATCTGATACGCATCTTCGGGGCGAGGTCGAGGTGCGCCACCACATACCGCATCGTGTCGCAGTTATGCACCAATAACCCGTTCGCCACGAATTCAGGCGCTCCCTGCACCGTCAGGTTGTACACCGGCACCGGACGATCGAGCTCGATGACGCTGAGCACAGACACGGGAGCACGACTTGGTTCGGGAGTACTTGTTGACACGGAACGCCTCGCCGCACTCGACACACTGCCGGTCCACGTCATCAACGCCGGACGCACGCCGCCACGCTGACTTGCAAGCGTTGGAGCAGAAGCGATCAGTGCCCTGAACCTGGCGCGTGCTGTACTCGCTGCCGCACTGCTCACAGTTCTCGGCGCGATGCTCGCGCCCCTTCCACGCACGCTTGCCGTTCTCGCTGTGCCACGCACGGCCAGGTTCACTGGCGTGCCATTCCTTGGTGAGCGGCCTGATCCGCTCCAAGTGCGCAAGACGCTCCGGAGTGCGATAGAAGCCTGACTCCTGCCGCTCAGCAGCATGGAGCGCCTGATGCTCATCCGACGGCATGCATCGCAGGTTGGAGATGTGATTGTTGAGCGTGTCAAGGTCGATGTGGTGGATGTCGTGGCCCTCCGGGATCGGGCCGTGCGACGCCATCCAGATCTCCTCATGAAGGCGCTTGATCCCCTTCTGTCGATCGGCGATGCCGGGGACGTAGTACTTCCGATCGCTACCGTTCCTGGCGTCGGGGTAGCGGCGGAACAGCACTCCGCCATATCTGATGGTGTCGGCTCTTCCCATGCCTGAAGTCTATCACCATATCGCAATGCATCCAATCGCACCCAGCCGCGATCCTGCACCCACACGGGGTGATCGCCAGTCCCGGTAAGCGCTTTCCCGGTGGATAGCTCCACCCGCAGAACAGGCGCGCTGACCTGAGTCACGCCAGCGGCGAGCACGGCACGCCAACCCTTGCGAGTCCACACCCGATCGCCGGCGCGCATCCACTCGATCGGTTGTTCACCCCGATCAGTGAGCACCATCGCACCTGCCGCGAGACACGAGTGGTCGTTCAGCTTCAGCGGCTCATCGGGTTCCGGGCGCTCGATCGTGCCGCTGGGCTTCGGCTTCCACACGTAGCCCTCCACTTCCTCGGCGCACCGCGTCGGCTTGCCGGCCTCCCGCAGCTCCACATCCACCGACACCAGCGAGTCGCGGCAGACGAACAGGCGCGGCAGGCCGTCACCCGCCACCTTGATGCGCGCCTGGACAGCCTGGATACCCTCGCTCACGTTCTTGTTGGCCGCCGTCGTCCCGATCCCCAGATGCCGCTCCAACGTGGCCCGGTCCTCGGCGTCGTGATCGGCCAGGATCGCCACCGGCCGCGGGTAGCGCCACTTCCCCTGAGGCGCCACCACGTCGAGGATGTCCTTCGCGTGGTCCTCGACTAGGCGCTTGGTCCGGTAGATCTCCCGCTCCAGATACAGCCTGCCGTCGGGATCCACCGCCCACTGCTGCCACACGAACGGGTTGGTGTACCCGAAGTCCACACCCCAGTAGCGCGGCCAGTCCAGCGGGAGCTGCTTGCGATCGGACAGGTTGGCCGGCGTCCAGTCCTCGTAGATCATGCCCTCGGCCGCCGCCCACCGCCCATACCGCAGGCGCTCCTTGCGCACCCCGGTGAGGTTGTCGAGGGTGCGCATGTAGTTCTCGCCCTTGAAGGTCAGCTCGCCTTGCTCGGTGAACAGGGTCGGGTTGTCCTCATGCCGCGAGTGCAGCATCACCGTGCGCCCCTCGTCGCAGCGTTTCTTCAGCCAGTGCGACGGCTGCTGCGGGTTGCAGTCGGCCAGCAGCTGCTGGAACGACACACGCCCGTTGCGCAGCCGGGTGGTGCACTTCTCCCAGTCCTCCACCGTGGCGTCGGTGGCCTCCTGGATGAAGATCAAGTCGTACTCCGCCGACATGATCTTGTCCGGGTTGTCGAGCCCGCCCACCACGATCACGCTGCCGTTGCTGTACATGTACTGCGCCGGCCGCTCCGAGCTGCCCCCATACCACTTCAGCAGACCCTGCGCGATGGCGTCGGCGGCCACCTGCTCCCTGAACGTGACCAGCCCCGTCGAGGTCAGCGACTTCGCCGTCTTGCGCACCATCAGCGCACGCATCCCGGTCAGCGCGTGCTCGTGCTCCTTCTCGCAGTCCGCCGGGCACGCCCCGTTAAGCAGGCACATCAGGTGCATCTTGTACAGCGAGGCGAAGCTCTTCCCCGTGCCGGCCGGGCCCACGACAAGGACCTGCGGGGAGCGATCGGCCAGGATCTGCCGCGCCGCTCCCCGCAGGTTGATCGTCTTCCTGATCGGCTCAGGCATGAATGGCTTCGCCACGCTTCTCGGCGGCGATCTCCAGTCTGGCCCGCGCCACCCCGAAGTGCGTCGAGCCGTTGCGGCACCCACACTCCTCCGCCAAGCGCTTAGCCAACGTGAGCGCCATTCTGTCCAGCTCATCGAACGTCACGTCAGCGCCTCCGGATCCAATCCCACGACCTCGTACTGCACGCTGGCCTTGACCTCGGCCTGCACCGGCGCGTCCATGCCGAGGAGCTTGCGCGTCGACTCGTTCAGCTTCCGGGCCAGCTCGATCGAGGTGGTGCGCAGCTTGTAGTCGCGCACCACCGACCCATCCTCGTCACGGAGGAGATCGCCCATCTCGCCGAAGGTGACCGGCGCTGGGCGCATCTCCACCATCTCTAAAACCTTCTCGCGCAAGTATTCAAGCTGTTCAAAACTGGCAGCAACCATCGCCTCGCGATCGAGGGCGGGCATGGCCCGGCGCTGCTCAGCGCAAATCCCCGAGATGCGCTGCTCCGTCAGGTCGTACTCACCGGCCAGGGCGGCCAGCGAGGCACCGCGTATCCGCTTCTCGTAGATCTCCATGTTGCGCAGTTCAAAGCGCATCAGGCCTCCTGTTTGCCCTGGTCAGCAGGGATGCTGCCCTTGACGTGATCGTACATCCGGTGCCCCTTCTGCCCGTACACGGCGAGACCCGGTGTCGACAGGGCGAACGGCTTGTCCCGCCGGCGGTACCGCCCCGCACCCCAGATGTCCAGCTCCCCGTTCAGGTACTTCACGTCCACGATCTGGCCGCACAGCGGCCCGCCCACCAGCTCGATCTTCACAGCTCGCCCCTCATCCACGATTCCAATACGGTGACCGTCACGCTTCTCCCGCCCACCACGTGGGCGCCCTTGCTCTTCCACTGCTGGCCGGACGGAATCTCGCCCGGCTTGATCGGCCCCTTCTCCAGTCTGCGCGCGCTGAACTCCGCTTCCGGGTCACGCTC